>Ga0209281_1000248_pt1 | contig 107418 bp, 103 predicted proteins | sample MedtruBG_FD_187514 | JGI IMG/M metagenome (GOLD analysis project Ga0209281, IMG submission 187514) | Root nodule microbial communities of legume samples collected from California, USA - Medicago truncatula BG (SPAdes) (version 2) | ecosystem: Host-associated > Plants > Roots > Nodule | place...
CTCCAGACACTCAACGCGCTGGGTGTTGAACTCGCTGGAAGTGTCGTCCAGACGGGCATTTTTCAGACGCTCGCGGATCGCTTTCAGCTGCTCAAGACCTTTGGCCATGGCGTCACCTTCACGGAATACCGAGAAGTTGTGCTGCATACATTCCTGAAGCGCTTTACGGATTTCCACCGGATCTTCACCATTACGGTTGCCGTTCCAGCGGTTTAGGCGCTCAAGGGACGCGTCGATTTCGGCTTCGGTTGCGTCAAGCAGGTCGCCCTGCTCGGCAATGGATTCCTGCAGATGCAGGCCGACAGCACGACCGAACACCACCAGGTCAAGCAGGGAGTTGCCGCCCAGACGGTTTGCACCGTGCACGGAAACACACGCAATTTCACCCACGGCGAACAGGCCAGGGATAACCACATCTTCACCCTGCTCGTTCACGGTCAGCGCCTGACCGGTCACTTTGGTCGGAATGCCGCCCATCATGTAGTGGCAGGTTGGGATAACAGGAATCGGCTCTTTCACCGGATCTACGTGGGCGAAGGTACGGGACAGTTCCAGGATACCCGGCAGGCGGGACTCCAGCACTTCTTTACCCAGGTGATCCAGTTTCAGCTTGGCGTGTGGCCCCCACGGGCCATCACAGCCGCGGCCTTCGCGGATTTCGATCATGATGGAACGCGCCACCACGTCACGACCCGCCAGGTCTTTAGCATTCGGGGCATAACGCTCCATGAAGCGTTCGCCGTGTTTGTTCAGCAGGTAACCGCCTTCACCACGGCAGCCTTCTGTGACCAGAACCCCCGCCCCGGCGATACCGGTTGGGTGGAACTGCCACATCTCCATATCCTGCACCGGCACGCCAGCGCGGATAGCCATGCCTACGCCGTCACCGGTATTAATGTGGGCGTTGGTGGTGGACTGATAAATACGGCCTGCACCGCCGGTTGCCAGCACGGTCGCGCGGGCTTTGAAGTAAACCACTTCCCCGGTTTCGATGCACAGCGCGGTACAGCCCACAACGGCGCCGTCGGCGTTTTTAACCAGATCCAGCGCATACCACTCGGAGAAGATGGTGGTGTGGTTTTTCAGGTTCTGCTGATACAAGGTGTGCAGCAGCGCGTGGCCGGTACGGTCAGCCGCTGCGGCAGTACGTGCCGCCTGCTCGCCGCCGAAGTCTTTTGACTGGCCGCCGAACGGACGTTGATAGATGGTGCCGTTTTCCAGACGGGAGAAAGGCAGGCCCATGTGGTCCAGTTCCAGAATCGCTTCCGGGCCGGTTTTACACATATATTCGATGGCGTCCTGGTCACCGATATAGTCGGAACCTTTTACCGTGTCGTACATGTGCCATTCCCAGTTATCTTCATGGGTATTACCGAGCGCAACGGTGATGCCACCCTGCGCGGATACGGTATGGGAACGGGTTGGGAACACTTTAGAAAGCAGCGCACAGGTCTGGCCGCTCTGGGAAATCTGTAGCGCTGCGCGCATACCTGCGCCACCAGCACCAATCACTACAGCATCAAATTCTCTGACTGGCAGTTTCATTACACACCCCACACCACAACGAATCCATAAATGACGTAAACCAACAGCGCGACAACAATCAGCAGCTGTAAAGGAAGGCGAATCGCCAGCGGTTTAACGTAGTCGGTCAACACCTGCCACATGCCAATCCAGGCATGGATCAAAATAGAGAACAGTGCCAGCAGGGTGAAAACTTTGGTGAAGGCAGAGGCAAAGAAGCCGTGCCAGACGTCATAGGTCAGCTCGCTGGTGAAAGCGAAGAAGCCAATCATGTAGATGATGTACAGGGTTAATACGATGGCGGTAGCGCGAACCAGCACATAATCGTGCACGCCATTGCGACCCAATGCGGAGGCATTGCTTACCATACGAGGACTCCTGCAAGAATTGAAAGCACGACGGTAATAACAAAGGAGATATGTGCGGATCGTTTGCCCGCTACAAGGGTCTCTTCCAGATAGCCAAAGTCCATCAGCAGATGGCGGACACCCACCACGACGTGATAGGCCAGAGCCGTCAGAATGCCCCACATTATAAATTTAACGATAAAGCTGCTCATCACGGCGGAAGCGGTGATAAAACCTTCCGGAGATGAGAGTGACAATCCCAGCAACCAAAGCAGAATGCCGACCGCCACAAATGTGATCACGCCGGAAACGCGGTGGAGGATGGAAGCGATTGCAGTGACGGGGAACCGGATCGTTTTCAGGTCCAGATTGACAGGTCGTTGTTTTTTCACGTTTCTTATCATGAATAGCGCCCACATGCTCTTCTTATTGTTTCCTTCCTCCGGATCTGCATTCGGGGTCAGACAGCGCTAACTTTCTATAACTGTGCGTCATGCAAAAAACAGCTACATCCAGAGGCCAGAGATCTGGCTACAACGCTGGGTGGCTCCCGGTAGCAGGGTGTTCCGGAGACCTGGCGGCAGTATAGGCTCTTCACAAAATCATTACAATTAACCCACATAATGTTTGAAGGGTTTTGCTCGGAACAGTGAGCAGGATCACGATAACAACATTATTTTAAATTTTAATCATCTGATTTGACAAAAGTTAAACATTCTTGTTACAAACAGGGCCCGAAAAGCCGTATAATTCGCAAAAGTTATAGGGTCAGCCTTTCACCTGAGTAATAGTTATGTAACAGTGGATGGGTATTGACCCGAGAGATCAGGACAGTTATTAGTGATATACAGGTTTGAATGATACTGATTGCTAAGACGCTGATTTGCTGTAGTTTCGCCCTCAAAGCGAGTGTTACCTGCAAGCGCCCATCGCTCTGTACCCTGGTTGTACTCCTCTAAACAGAGCCGCGAGCCAATTAAAAAACTGGTAACCAACCATTGTGGGTTCGAATGCAAATTGGACGCCTGGCAGTCTTATGAAATAAGGCGCTAAGGAGACCGTAAATGGCTGATACTAAAGCAAACCTCACCCTAAATGGTGACGATGCTCTCGAACTTGATGTGCTAAAGGGCACGCTAGGTCAGGATGTAATTGATATCCGTAGTCTTGGTTCTAAAGGTGTATTTACTTTTGACCCAGGTTTCACCTCTACCGCATCCTGCGAGTCCAAAATCACTTATATCGACGGTGACGAAGGCATTCTTTTGCACCGCGGCTTCCCGATTGACCAACTGGCTACCGAATCCAGCTATCTGGAAGTGTGCTACATCCTGCTGAACGGCGAAAAGCCGACGCAGGAACAGTTCGAAGAATTCAAAACCACCGTGACCCGCCACACCATGATTCATGAGCAGATTACCCGTCTGTTCCACGGCTTCCGTCGCGACTCGCATCCGATGGCCGTGCTGTGCGGTGTAACCGGTGCTCTGGCGGCCTTCTACCACGACTCACTCGACGTGAATAACCCACGCCACCGTGAAATCGCGGCATTCCGCCTGCTCTCTAAAATGCCGACCGTAGCAGCTATGTGTTACAAGTATTCGATTGGTCAGCCTTTCGTTTACCCGCGCAACGACCTCTCCTACTCGGCCAACTTCCTGAACATGATGTTCTCCACGCCGTGCGAAGAGTACAAAGTTAACCCGATTCTGGAACGCGCAATGGACAGGATCCTGATCCTGCACGCTGACCACGAACAGAATGCTTCTACCTCCACCGTGCGTACCGCAGGCTCCTCCGGCGCCAACCCGTTTGCGTGTATCGCTGCGGGCATCGCTTCCCTGTGGGGACCGGCTCACGGCGGCGCCAACGAAGCTGCGCTGAAAATGCTGGAAGAGATCAGCACCGTGGAGCACATTCCGGAATTTATCCGTCGCGCCAAAGACAAAAATGACTCGTTCCGCCTGATGGGCTTCGGCCACCGCGTGTACAAAAACTACGACCCGCGTGCCACCGTGATGCGTGAAACCTGTCACGAAGTGCTGAAAGAGCTGAACCTGAAGGACAACAACCTGCTGGAAGTGGCGATGGAGCTGGAACACATCGCGCTGAACGACCCGTACTTCATCGAGAAGAAACTCTACCCGAACGTAGACTTCTACTCCGGCATCATCCTGAAGGCGATGGGCATTCCATCCTCCATGTTTACCGTTATCTTCGCGATGGCGCGTACCGTGGGCTGGATTGCACACTGGAACGAAATGCACGACGACGGCATCAAAATTGCCCGTCCACGTCAGCTGTATACCGGCTACGACAAACGTGATTTCAAATCAGATCTCAAAAAGTAATTTTTCCGCTTTCTGAGTAAAAAACGCGCCTTATGGCGCGTTTTTTTATTTCTGACAGACGGGGCACCAGTAAAACGGCCTCGAAGAGAGCATCGTTTTTTCAATTATCTCTCCGCAGCGCTCGCACGGTTCACCGGCCCGATGAAACACCCTGAAACTAAAGATTGCGCCGTGATGTTTATTTTCATCCACCTGCCCTCGCGTCTGATAAGAAAGACGAGGCACAGCCAGCAAAGCCCCGGCGAAACGCTCAACCTGCTCTTCGCTTAAATCCTCAGCGCGGTGCTGAGGCGCAAGCTCTGCCTCCCAAAGGATCTCCACCCGAAGATAGTTGCCCAGCCCGGCCAAAAACGCCTGATCTAACAGCAGGCCGCTGAACTGCCTGCGGCGAAACTTCGGCGATAACAAACGCTCTTTGACCTGCCCCACCGTCAGCGTCTCGTCCAGCACATCTGGCCCTACACGCTGCAGGAAAGGATGCTGCTCAAGCTGTTTCTGCTCCAGCATTTCAATGTCTGAGGCACTGTACAGCAAAATGGCTTTTTCGGCCGTTTGTAGCTTAACCCTTAAAACTCGCTTCGTTTCTGGCTGTTTATCAGCCTCAACCACCCGCCAGACGCCGTATAGTTGGTTATGACTGTACAACGTTAAGCCATTAGAAAAATGGGTCAGCATTGCCTTGCCGCGGGTTTCAATCCGCTCGATAGTCTTGCCCTTGAGCATAGCCTCGAACGGCTTTAGCTCTTCAAAAGCAAACCAGGCTTCGGTTAACGGCTCGCCGCCCACGGCGGCTTCAAGTTTGTCCGCCGCGCGGCGGATTTCCGGTCCTTCCGGCATACTCAACTCCCTGAAACGTTATTCTTCCTGCGTCAGTTGCCAGGCAATCTGCTCGAGATAAATGGCCTGCTCACGGCGCGCCTTTAGCGCCTCTTCCAGCGAACACGGCACAAAATGAATAGGCTCCCCTAGCCTGACCTGGGCCAGATGATAAAGATCGGCCTCGATAACGCAGGCAATGCGAGGGTAGCCGCCGGTTGTCTGCGCATCGTTCATCAGGACTATTGGCTGGCCGTTATGCGGCACCTGAATGACGCCGGGCAACAGACCGTGGGACAGCATTTCTCGCTGGGTAGTTCGCTCCAGCTCCGGCCCCTGTAGCCGATAGCCCATCCGGTTACTCTGCGGGCTGATTTTCCAGGCCAGCCGCCAGAGGCTCTCCTGCGCAGACTTGCTGAATTCCTGATATTCCGGTCCGGCCAGGGCGCGAATACGGTTGCCCCACAGCAGCTGTTTTACGCCCCGTGAACGCTGAAATTTGTGCTGAGATTTCCGTAAAGGAATCTGGTCGCCATCACGCAACAGGCGTCCGTCATGGCCGCCAATACCGGCTTTAAGGTCGGTGCTGTAAGAGCCCATTACCTCGGGGACATCTAAGCCCCCGTCAACGGCAAGGTAGCTACGCATGCCGTGCGAAGGTTTTTTTAACGTTAACCTTTGCCCTTTTTTTACCGCCAGCCGCCAGCCTGTCCACACGGCTTTGCCATCCAGATCCGCATGGCAACCTGCGCCAGTCAGCGCAAACCAGCCATCACGCCCAAACTCAATCACGCATTGCCCAAGAGTAAGCTCCAGCGCCGGTGTGTCGGGCGTATTCCCGACTAATAAATTGGCGACAGTAATCGCCGGAATATCCAGCGCACCGCAGCGGCTGACGCCAAGCTGGCGAAACCCTTCACGGCCGGTATCCTGCACGCTGGTCTGTAGACCGGCGCGAATAATTTTCAGCATATGCCTTCCTTCTGCGGCACAAAACGCACGCTGTCTCCGGGCAACAATAAAGTGGGTGATGCGTTGTCAGGATTAAACAAGCTGAGCGGAGTGCGGCCGATAATTTGCCAGCCGCCCGGCGTCGCCAGCGGATAAATGCCGGTTTGGCTACCGCCGATGCCTACCGAACCCGCAGCGACCTCAAGCCGTGGCTCGGCGCGCCGGGGCGTCGCGAGGATGTCAGGTAACCCGCCCAGATAGGCAAATCCTGGCTGGAAGCCAAGGAAATAGACGATGTATTCAGCACTGGAATGCAGGGCAACCACCTGGGCGGGAGTGAGATCGTTCTGGCGAGCTACTGCGTCAAGATCGGGCCCGGCTACACCGCCATAAACTACCGGGATCTCAATCCGGCGAGGCGTGGGTATTACCGCCTCACTTTCTTCCCACCAGCGCTGCAGCCACTCGATACCGTCCAGCGCCAGCCGCTGAGGATCTTTCAGCACAACGGTGATGTTATTCATGCCCGGAATGGCCTCGCTCACCTCATCAGAGGCATTCAGGCGATCCAACAGCCCCCAAATACGCTGCTGGCTGGCGAGCATGACGGGAGGCTCCAGTTCCAGAACCACCGCTTTTTCACCGAGTAAATAACAGCGAGCTCGTTGCACAGGCCCTCCAGAATCAGGCTGGGTTTGGGATATCGATAAAAATAACGTCGAGATCGGTTTCGCTGTTTAGCCAGTCGCTCAGCGCCTGGATACCGCCGCGTTCAGTGGCATGATGGCCAGCAGCGTAGAAGTGCAGCCCCTGCTCGCGGGCCGAATGAATCGTCTGCTCGGAAACCTCGCCGGTAATAAACGCATCCACGCCAAAACGTGCGGCGCTATCGATAAAGCCCTGTCCGCCGCCGGTACACCACGCCACGCGGCGAATCTGATCCGGGCCGGTATCGCCACACCACAGCGGCGTGCGGCCTAATCGCATTTCAATCCAGGAGGCAAGCTCAACGCCGGAAAGCGGCGTCGGGAATTCCCCCCACGGCACCAGCGGCTCAACTTCCCCTTTTGTTTCAATGCCCAGCAGCGCACCCAGCTGGGCGTTATTGCCCAACTGCGGATGGGCATCGAGCGGTAAATGCCAGCCGTAAAGATTGATATCGTTCGCCAGCAGCGTTTTAAGGCGATTACGCTTCATGCCGCGAATGACCGGTGATTCGTTTTTCCAGAAATAGCCATGGTGCACAATCACCGCGTCGGCCTGCTGACGCACGGCTTCATCCAGCAGCGCCTGGCTGGCGGTCACGCCGGTAACAATCTTGCGGATCTCTGCCCGGCCTTCAACCTGCAGGCCATTGGGGGCGTAATCGCTCATCGCCGCGCTGTTCAGCTTTTCATTAATCAGGCGTTCCAGTTCACTGTTTTTCATCATTATTCTCTTCAGTTATTTTCTTGCTGCCTCGTAGGCCGCAAGCGTATTCAGTCGGGCCTGCTTATGGTCAACAATCGGGCGCGGGTAGTCCAGCGTTTGCTTTTGTTTATCAGCCCAGGCCCATGGGGAATGGATTTGCTTGCCGGGAACCGCTTTCAGCTCCGGCAGCCACTGGCGGATAAAGTCGCCGTCCGCGTCGAAGCGTTCGCCCTGGGTTGTGGGGTTAAAAATACGAAAATAGGGCGCGGCGTCGGTACCGGTGGAAGCAGCCCACTGCCAGCCGCCGTTGTTAGCCGCCAGGTCGCCGTCAATCAGCTGAGACATAAAGTAGCGCTCGCCCTGCCGCCAGTCGATCAGCAAATCCTTTACCAGGAAACTCGCCACAACCATGCGTAAGCGGTTATGCATCCAGCCCGTTTGGTTGAGCTGGCGCATCGCCGCATCGACAATCGGGTAGCCGGTTTTACCCTGCTGCCAGGCTTCAAGCAGCGCATCATCCCCGCGCCAGCGAACCTTATCGGTCCAGGCGATAAACGGGCGATGACGGCAAAGCTTCGGGTAAGCGACCATCAGATGGCGGTAAAATTCGCGCCAGATAAGTTCGTTGAGCCAGGTCGCTCCGGCTTCACCCTCCAGCGCTTTAGGCTGCTCTTTTAACAGGCGATGCAGGCACTGGCGTGGAGACAAAACGCCGGTTGCCAGATAAGGCGACAGGCGGCTGGTCCCTTCTATAGCAGGAAAATCTCGCTGCTCCGGGTAGTCAGCAGCCGGCTGCCGACAAAACTTACGTAGCATACCGATCGCCTCCTGCTCACCTACAGGGAAAATCTCGTGGTCAAATTTTTCAAGCGGCACATCGAACGCAAACTGTTCGTTGAATGGAACCTCTCCCCGAGTTTTCGGCGCCGGCACGCACTCCGGTAGTCCTTCCTGCAAACGCCGAATAAACGCCTTGCTGAAAGGAGTAAACACTTTATACATCTCGTGGTTACCGGTCGTAACGCTGCCCGGCGCCAGCAGCAGGCTGTCATCAAAACCTTGCACGGTCACGTCGACATCAAGCGCTTTTTCTAAGGCGGCGTCACGGGCACGCTCGTTGACTTCATACTGGTAGTTGTAAAAAAGAGCATCAACGTTTTGCTCAGCGCAAAACGCTTTTACGCACGCAACCGATGCGGCGAAATCCGCGACCTGCCTGATATGAAGTTCAATCCCACGCCCGGCAAGCGCATGGCCCAACGCCTGCACATGCTGAAAGATGAATTCAGCCTGCTTCGGGGCCATAACATGCTGACGCCACTGCTCGGGCGTAACAACAAATACCCCGATGACTTTTGCATCGGGGTTGCGGCAGGCGGCGTGTAAGGCGTAGTTATCGTGAACACGAAGATCGTTGCGAAACCAGACCAGATGGGTGGTCATAACTCTCCTGATTTAGTTGCCGTACCGCAGGCGTAGCGCTTCGGGATACGGTTCAAAGTAGCGTTGTTGATCGAGATAACGGTCCGGGTATTCTGCCATATAGTGTTTCAGCAGGGTGATCGGCGCGAGTAAAGGCTGCGTGCCCTGGCGGTAGCGGGCAATGAGCTCAGACAGTTCCTGCCGCTGGCGCGGATTCAGCTGTCGACGGAAATAACCCTGCACGTGCATCAAAACGTTGGTGTGGTTGCGGCGCGTGGCCTGATGCTGCATTAAGGCCATCAGCCGCTGGCGATATTCAACGAAGAACGCCTCCAGCGAAGTCCAATCCTCAATGGACGCCACAAAGCGCCCCAGCTCGCGGTATTCAGGCTGAGAATGAGCCAGCAGCAGAAGTTTATAGCGGCTGTGGAAGGCGATGAGTTTGCCCCGCGTTAATCCACTTTTGCGCAGCTGGTTCAGCTCAAACAGCGTGTAAATGCGCTCGACGAAATTCTCGCGGATAGCCGGATCGCATAGGCGCCCATCTTCTTCAACAGGCAGCCACGGAAGCTGACGCTGAAGCTCGGCGGTAAACACGCCGGTGCCGCTTTTACGGTTATTTTTACTCTCTTCGTCATAGACCCGGACTCGTTCCATCCCGCAGCTCGGCGATTTCGCACAAACAATGTAGCCGCAGAGGTGCTCAAGCCCGCTGACATGGCGTGAGGAAAACGCCTGCATCGTGGCGGTAAAGTCGCCTTCGCTTTGGTTACTTAAACGCAGGGCAAGCTCGCCATCGTTCAGCTTCACCAGCCTGAGCGCGGGGCGAGGCGTCGGCAGACCAATGGCCATTTCGGGGCAAACCGGTTCAAACCGCACCCAGGGTGCCAGCTCGTTAACGGCAAAGGCCAGCTTCTTGTGGCCGCCGTCAAAGCGGACATTCTCCCCCAGCAGGCAGGCGCTGATACCAATCGGAATAGTGTCGTTCATTGTCTGCTCCTCAGTTGTTAACTAAGTGTAGCAAGACGCGGGCAACAAAAAAGCTACCCGGAGGTAGCTTTCGTCAAATCGATTCAGCTTTTAGTAAAAATCGAAGGCGCCGGCTTCTGATTGCGCCATCCACACCGGCTTGTCGCTGGTTTTGGACCACACGCGATGCAGATAGCTGTAAAAGCGTGCGCGATCTTTCCAGAACAGCATCACCGGCAGCGCCAGCACGCCCGCCGCGACTGCAAATGCGCGACGCAGGATGACCTGATGCGCAGGGTATTCTTTATATAAAGACATAGGCTTCTCCTCATAATGTGTGACCGACACCGCATGTCGGAAAATCGAAACTTGTTATCTGGTCAAAATACTATCTCATTACGTGAAAGTTTACTACTCATCCGACCAGATAATTGTGCTTTTTTGTGCGCTATTTATCACTGCACGCGTAATTAAGTTACAAAATGGTTAAATAAATACTAACCATTAGTTAACCAATGGCTTTTCCATTTTTATACTTTTTTTACACCCCGCCCCCGGACTTTTACGACATCTTTTCACCCGAAATCCTATTCTGCCGCGAAATGCTTAACGCACCGTTGGAGGTGGATTGTGAGTGCAGGCGTCATAACCGGCATCGTGCTGGTCTTCTTGCTGTTGGGTTACCTGGTTTATGCCCTGATTAAAGCGGAGGCTTTTTAATGGCTGCGTCCGGATTTTTACTGATCGCCAGCTTCCTGCTGGTGCTCTTCGCCCTTGCGAAACCGCTGGGAGCGGTGCTTGCCCGCCTGATCGAAGGTGAACCTCTGCCTGTGGTCGGCCGCATAGAACCTCTTCTGTGGTCGCTGATTGGCAGTAAAGGCGAAGAGATGGGCTGGAAGCGCTACCTGATGGCGATTCTGGCATTTAACGTTTTCGGGCTGCTGTTTCTTTTCGCGATCCTGATGTTCCAGGGCAGCCTGCCGCTCAACCCTCAGCAGCTGCCGGGGCTTTCGTGGCATCTGGCGCTGAATACGGCAGTAAGCTTCGTGTCCAACACCGACTGGCAGTCCTACGGCGGTGAGACCACGCTGAGCTACTTCAGCCAGATGGTTGGCCTGACGGTGCAGAACTTCGTTTCAGCGGCGACCGGTATTGCGGTGGTGTTTGCGCTGATCCGCGGCTTCTCTCGCCATTCCGCCAGCACGCTGGGCAACGCGTGGGTCGATTTAACCCGCGTTACGTTCTATATCCTGCTGCCTGTCGCCCTGCTGATGGCGCTGTTCTTTATTAGCCAGGGCTCGCTGCAAAACTTTGCCGACTACCAGCCTTACACCACGATTGAAGGCGTTCAGCACGTGCTGCCGATGGGGCCTGTCGCCTCTCAGGAAGCCATTAAAATGCTGGGTACCAACGGCGGTGGCTTCTTTAACGCCAACTCGTCTCACCCCTTTGAGAACCCCACTGCGCTGACCAACTTCGTGCAAATGCTCTCCATCTTCCTGATCCCGGCAGCCCTTTGCTTCGCCTTTGGTGAAGCCGTAGGCGACCGCCGTCAGGGACGTGCTCTGCTCTGGGCAATGACCATTATCTTCGTGGTCTGCGTGGTGGTAGTGATGTGGGCCGAGCTGCAGGGTAACCCGCACTTCACCCAGTTGGGCGCAAACAGCAGCATCAATATGGAAGGGAAAGAGAGCCGCTTCGGCATTCTGAACAGCAGCCTGTTCGCGGTGATTACCACCGCCGCATCCTGCGGGGCAGTTAACGCGATGCATGACTCCTTTACCGCATTGGGCGGCATGGTGCCAATGTGGCTGATGCAGATTGGTGAAGTGGTGTTCGGCGGCGTGGGCGCGGGCCTGTACGGCATGCTGCTGTTCGTGCTGCTGGCGGTGTTCATCGCCGGGCTGATGATTGGCCGTACGCCAGAATATCTGGGTAAGAAAATCGACGTGCCGGAAATGAAGATGACTTCGCTGGCCATCCTTATCACGCCTGCCCTGGTACTGATCGGCACCGCGCTGGCGTTGATGACCGACGCAGGCCGCAGCGGGATAGCTAACCCAGGTATTCACGGGTTCAGCGAAGTGCTGTACGCCGTTTCTTCTGCCGCCAACAACAACGGCAGCGCCTTCGCAGGCTTGAGCACCAACACGCCGTTCTGGAACGTGCTGCTGGCCGTGTGCATGTGGTTTGGTCGCTTCGGGGTGATTATCCCGGTGATGGCGATTGCCGGTTCACTGGCCGCGAAAAAATCCCAGGCCGTCAGCATCGGTACGCTGCCTACTCACGGCCCGCTGTTTATCGGTTTACTGATTGGGACAGTGCTGCTGGTTGGCGCCCTGACCTTTATCCCCGCCCTCGCTTTAGGCCCGGTTGCGGAACACCTTTCTCTGGTTAATTTCTGATTACGAGGCTTCCATGAGTCGCAAGCAACAGGCGCTGTTTGAACCTGGTCTGATCCGTCAGGCGCTAATTGATTCTTTTAAAAAGCTCGCACCCCAGGTGCAGTGGCGCAACCCGGTGATGTTTATCGTCTGGGTAGGGAGCATCATCACTACCCTGCTCGGGATAGCGATGATCACCGGCCTGCAGCAGGGTGACGCCCTCTTTACGCTCGCCATCAGCCTGTGGCTGTGGTTTACCGTGCTGTTCGCCAACTTCGCGGAAGCGCTGGCGGAAGGCCGCAGCAAAGCCCAGGCCAACAGCCTGAAAGGGGTGAAAAAAACCAGTTGGGCGCGCAAACTGCGCAGCCCGCAGCACGATGCCCAGGTTGACCATGTTCCGGCAGCCGACCTGCGTAAAGGTGACGTCGTGCTGGTGGAAGCCGGGGATATCATCCCCTGCGATGGCGAGGTCCTTGAAGGTGGCGCATCGGTAGATGAAAGCGCCATCACCGGGGAATCGGCACCGGTTATTCGTGAGTCCGGCGGCGACTTTGCCTCGGTGACCGGCGGGACGCGCATTCTGTCCGACTGGCTGGTTATTCAGTGCAGCGTCAACCCAGGGGAAACCTTCCTCGACCGCATGATTGCCATGGTTGAAAGCGCCCAGCGTCGTAAAACGCCGAACGAAATCGCCCTGACTATTCTGCTGGTAGCGCTGACCATCGTGCTGCTGCTGGCGACCGCTACCCTGTGGCCGTTCTCAGCTTACGGCGGCCAGGCGGCAAGCGTGACCGTGCTGGTTGCCCTGCTGGTCTGCCTGATCCCAACCACCATCGGCGGCCTGCTTTCCGCCATCGGCGTTGCCGGGATGAGCCGCATGCTGGGCGCGAACGTTATCGCCACCAGCGGCCGTGCGGTAGAAGCTGCCGGGGATATCGACGTCCTGCTGCTGGACAAAACCGGTACCATTACGCTTGGGAACCGTCAGGCTTCTGCCTTCCTGCCTGCGCCTGGCGTGGATGAAAAAGAGCTGGCCGACGCGGCTCAACTGGCCTCGCTGGCGGATGAAACCCCGGAAGGCCGCAGCATCGTGGTACTGGCAAAACAGCGCTTTAACCTGCGCGAACGCGACGTGCAAAGCCTGCAGGCGACGTTCGTGCCGTTTACCGCCCAAACCCGCATGAGCGGCATCAACATTCAGGACCGCATGATCCGTAAAGGTTCCGTGGACGCCATCCGTCGCCATGTGGAGGTGAACAACGGCCACTTCCCGGCGCAGGTCGACACGCTGGTTGAAGGCGTAGCTCGTCAGGGCGGCACGCCGCTGGTGGTTGCCGAAGGGGCCAACGTGCTGGGCGTGATTGCGCTGAAAGACATCGTTAAAGGCGGCATTAAAGAGCGTTTCGCGCAGCTGCGCCAGATGGGCATCAAAACGGTAATGATCACCGGGGATAACCGCCTGACCGCCGCTGCCATTGCCGCCGAAGCCGGGGTAGATGACTTCCTCTCAGAAGCCACGCCGGAAGCCAAACTGGCGCTGATTCGTCAGTATCAGGCCGAAGGCCGACTGGTCGCCATGACCGGCGACGGTACCAACGATGCCCCTGCGCTGGCACAGGCAGACGTTGCGGTAGCGATGAACTCCGGGACTCAGGCGGCGAAAGAGGCCGGCAACATGGTGGACCTGGACTCTAACCCGACCAAGCTGATTGAAGTGGTGCACATCGGGAAGCAAATGCTGATGACGCGCGGGTCGCTGACCACCTTCAGTATCGCCAACGACGTGGCGAAATACTTCGCCATTATCCCGGCGGCGTTTGCGGTGACCTATCCGCAGCTTAACGCGCTGAACGTGATGCACCTGCACTCCCCTGCTTCGGCCATTCTGAGTGCGGTCATTTTTAACGCGCTGATCATCATCTGCCTGATCCCGCTGGCCCTGAAAGGCATCAGCTACAAGCCGCTGAGCGCCGCGGCAATGCTGCGCCGCAACCTGTGGATTTATGGTCTGGGCGGTATCGTCGTGCCGTTTATTGGTATCAAAGTGATTGACGTGATCCTGACCGTGCTCGGTCTGGTCTAAGAGGAAAAGAACATGGCTACGTTACGCCCCGCTTTATTACTGCTGATTATCCTGACGCTGATTACCGGCGGGGTTTACCCCCTCGTCGCCACGCTGCTGGGGCAGTGGTGGTTCCCGGCCCAGGCCAACGGCTCATTGATCGTTGAAGACGGTAAAGTTCGTGGTTCAGAGCTGATTGGCCAGGACTTTACTAACGCAAAATATTTCCAGGGGCGCCCTTCTGCCACCTCGGATAGCCCCTATAATCCAATGGCATCCGGCGGCAGCAACCTTGCGGCCAGCAACCCGGAGCTGGACAAAGAGGTTAAGGCTCGCATTAGCGCGCTGCGTGCGGCTAACCCGGACGCTAATCCGGCGGTCCCGGTTGACCTGGTAACCACGTCGGCCAGCGGCCTGGACGGGCAGCTTTCTCCCGAGGCTACCGCGTGGCAAATTCCACGGGTGGCTAAAGCCAGAAATCTTCCGGTTGAGCAGGTCGCTCGCCTGGTGGCTGAAAACACCACGACGCCGCTGGTGAATTTTATCGGCATGCCGGTAGTGAACATCGTTAAGCTGAACCTGGCGCTGGACCATCTCCAGGCGAAGTAAAAAGGACGCGTTATGACCGAGGAGCCGCTGCGCCCCAACCCCGATAAGCTGCTGGAGAAAGTAAACCGCCAGCCGCGTGGGAAACTGAAAATCTTCTTCGGCGCCTGCGCAGGCGTCGGGAAAACCTACGCAATGCTTCAGGAGGCGCAGCGCCTGCGAGCGCAGGGCCTCGATGTGCTGGTGGGCGTGGTGGAAACCCACGGCCGCCAGGAAACCGCCGAACTATTAAAGGGGCTGACGATTCAGCCCCCTCGTCGTATTCATCACCGGGGGCGCCTGGTTCAGGAGTTTGACCTGGACGCCGCCCTCGCCCGCAATCCGGCTCTGATTCTGATGGACGAACTGGCGCACAGCAACGCGCCAGGGTCGCGCCATCCCAAACGCTGGCAGGATGTTGAAGAGCTGCTCGAAGCCGGCATCGACGTTCTGACCTCAGTCAACGTTCAGCACCTCGAAAGCCTGAATGACGTGGTGGGCGGCGTAACCGGGATTCAGGTACGCGAAACCGTCCCCGATCCTATTTTTGACGCGGCCGACGAAGTTGTGCTGGTTGACCTGCCACCGGACGATTTGCGCCAGCGCCTGCACGAAGGCAAAGTTTATATCTCCGGTCAGGCCGAACGCGCCATCGAACATTTCTTCCGTAAAGGCAACCTGATCGCCCTGCGCGAGCTGGCACTGCGACGTACGGCGGACCGCGTAGACGATCAGATGCGTGCCTGGCGGGATAATCAGGGGCAGGAAAAAGTCTGGCACACGCGTGACGCCATCCTGCTGTGCATCGGCCACAGCAACGGCAATGAAAAGCTGGTTCGCACCGCCGCACGCCTGGCCGCCAAGCTCGGCAGCGTCTGGCATGCCGTTTACGTTGAAACGCCGCAGCTTCATCGCCTGCCCGAACACCAGCGCCGCACCATTCTCAGCGCGTTGCGGCTGGCTCAGGAGCTGGGCGCAGAAACCGCCACGCTAGCCGATCCAAATGAAGAGAAAGCGGTACTGCGCTATGCCCGCGAGCACAACCTCGGCAAAATCATTATTGGCCGCCACACAACGCGCCGCTGGTGGCACCGCACCTCTTTTGCCGATCGCTTAGCCAGACGCGCCCCGGACCTCGATCTGGTGATTGTCGCGCTGGATGAAAAACCTCTCCCCTCCCCGACCAGAGCGCCGGACACCAGGGCCTTAAGCGAGAAGTGGCGTATTCAGCTGCGCGGCTGCGCCGTGGCGGTGGTGCTTTGCGCGTTCATCACGTTTATCGCCAATCAGTGGCTGGTTGCCTTTGATGCCGCCAACCTGGTGATGATCTACCTGCTGGGCGTGGTTATCGTGGCGCTGTTTTATGGCCGCTGGCCGTCGGTGCTGGCGACAATAGTCAACGTTATCAGCTTTGACCTGTTCTTTATTGCTCCGCGAGGCACGCTCGCCGTCTCGGATGTGCAGTACCTGCTAACCTTCGGCGTGATGCTCACCGTGGGGCTGGTGATCGGCAATCTGACCGCTGGCGTGCGCTACCAGGCGCGGATCGCCCGCTATCGTGAGCAGCGCACACGCCACCTGTATGAGATGTCTAAAGCGCTGGCCGATGACCGAACGCCGCAGGACGTCGCCGCCACCAGCGTGCAGTTCATCAATAATACTTTCCAGGCCCGCAGCCTGCTGCTGCTGCCGGATGAACACGGGAAGCTCAGCCGCATCGCTGCCGAAGGTGAACCCGCTCAGTTGGATGAGGCTATTGCCCGCTGGAGCTTTGATAAGGGGCAACCTGCCGGGGCTGGAACCGATACGCTACCGGGCGTGCCCTACAGAATTCTGCCGCTCAGCACCACGGAAAGAACGCTGGGCCTGCTGGTCGTCGAGCCGGAAAACCTGCGCCAGCTGATGATCCCCGAGCAGCAGCGCCTGCTGGAAACCTTTACCCTGCTGGTAGCCACCGCGCTGGACAGGCTGCTGCTCACGGCCAGCGAAGAACAGGCGAGACTTTCCAGCGAGCGCGAGCAAATTCGTAACTCGCTGCTGGCGGCACTTTCGCACGACCTGCGTACGCCGCTCACCGTCCTGTTCGGCCAGGCAGAAATCCTGACGCTGGATCTCGCCAGCGAAGGCTCAAAACATGCCCCGCAGGCCAACGAGATCCGCCAGCACGTGCTAAATACTACCCGGCTGGTGAATAACCTGCTGGATATGGCCCGCATTCAGTCCGGCGGCTTTAACCTTCGCAAAGAGTGGCTGACGCTGGAAGAAGTGGTTGGCAGCGCGCTGAAAATGCTTGAGCCGGGCCTCGGCGGTCGCCATATCGCCCTCACTCTGCCCGACCCGCTGATGCTCATTGAAGTCGACGGCCCGCTGTTTGAGCGCGTGCTGATCAACCTGCTGGAAAACGCGGTGAAATATGCCGGCTATAAAGCCGACATTGGCATTAAAGCCAGCGCCACGGCGGACAGGCTGGATCTGGAAGTCTGGGACAGCGGCCCGGGGGTTCCGGCTGGTAAAGAGCTGCTGATCTTTGATAAATTTGCCCGCGGTAACAAAGAGTCAGCGATTCCAGGCGTTGGGCTTGGGCTGGCTATCTGCCGGGCGATTGTTGAAGTTCACGGCGGCACAATTTATGCGCTCAACCGCCCGGAAGGCGGTGCCAGCTTCCACGTTGTGCTACCTTTATCGCCTCCCCCCGAACTCCCTGAAATGATTGAGGCGCTGTGACAACGGTTCTGATAATTGAGGATGAAAAAGAGATCCGCCGCTTTCTGCGCACCGCGCTGGAAGATGAATCGTTGCGCGTGTTTGATGCCGAAACGCTGCAGCGCGGCCTGATTGAAGCCGCCACCCGCAAGCCGGATCTGGTGATTCTGGATCTCGGCCTGCCGGACGGCGACGGTATCGATTTTATTCGTGACTTCCGCCAGTGGAGCCAGACGCCAATCATCGTGCTGTCAGCCCGAAGCGACGAACAGGCAAAAATTGCCGCGCTGGATGCCGGTGCGGACGATTTTCTCAGCAAGCCCTTTGGCATTGGCGAACTGCAGGCCAGGCTACGGGTTGCCCTGCGCCGCCACGCCAGCATGGTTCAGCCCGATCCTGTTTATCAATTCTCTGCCATTACGGTCGATCTCTCTTCGCGCCGCATCACCCGCGGCGAAGAGGAAATTCACCTTACCCCGATAGAATTCCGCCTGCTCGCAACCCTACTGAATAACCACGGAAAAGTGCTGACACAGCGCCAGCTCCTCAACCAGGTTTGGGGCCCCAATGCCGTGGAGCACAGCCACTATCTGCGCATTTATATGGGCCATCTGCGCCAGAAGCTGGAAAGCGACCCTGCCCGCCCTCGCCACCTGCTAACCGAAACCGGCATCGGCTACCGCTTTATGCTGTGAAAGAGTAACCTCTTGTCCGTTCAAGAGGAGCCTTTTATGAGCGCATGGTTAATGTATGCCCTGCTATCTGCCGCCACGGCGGCGCTGGTAGCTATTTTTGGTAAGGTTGGTTTGCAGCATCTGGATGCCAATACCGCTACGGCCGTTCGCGCCGTAGTCATGGCGCTATTCCTGGTCGGTGTGGTGGTGGTTCAGGGTAAGATGAACCTGGTCAGTACGGTGTTTGCCGACAAAAAAGCGCTGCTGTTTATTCTGCTGAGCGGCGTGGCCGGAGCCCTTTCGTGGCTGTTTTACTTTATGGCGATTAAAAACGGCGAAGTCTCTAAGGTTGCGCCGATAGACAAGCTAAGCGTGGTGTTTGCCGTGATCCTGGCGGTGATTTTTTTCGGCGAGAAAGTTTCGCTGATTGCCGGTATCGGCGTGGCGCTGATCGCCTGCGGCGGTTTGATGGTTGCTCTGGGCTAAACTCTTCCTTCGGGCGCCTCAGGGCGCCTCCCACCTAACCTATTGAAATCAGATCATTTAACTACAAACAACAACACATAATAAACAATTCCACTACCATTAGATCTTTATGCAAACCTATTCACTACTTTATGCATAACCCATGAATTTTTATTTCTGTTTCACCTTTTATTTGTTGATAAAGCTCACAGTAAAAGGCTTTTCGCCAGATAAAATGGCACTACCTTTACATAAAAGGATAATCAAATGGAAAACAACAATCGGGTTATGCCTCATATCAGGCGCACAACGCATATTATGATGGTTTCCCACCGCAGCTGTTTTGACTTCCACTTCTTTGACGCTCTCTAACCTTTCAGACAGCAGACACTGAATTAGCCTTGTTATCTCCGTTACCTGATTCATTTTGGGTGGCCCATAACCTGCGTCTAATTTCGTCGGCAACAAAATAAAATCTTTTTATTCGCGGCTGCTGGGCCGTCGGGATTTTATTATTCAAAAAAATGACCTGGCACACTGACTATTATTATTGAGTCAGCGGCACGCTATTGTCATTTTCCAGCCACCCACAATTGCTGAGCTATTAGCAATTGCAGGACAACTTTATCTGAAATAAAGGTTATATTATGCAATCTTTAAAAATCGCGCTTAATCGTAATTGCCCTGACTGCTTTACTACCGAAAGAGAAATCGTCAATTTATTGTCCACTGATTTCATCGACGTGGCCGCCGCCGTGCTGTCGGTGCCCGACTTGTACAGCGGCATCATGGAGCAGATAGAGCAGACCGGCTTTGGCCTGCCGGTGTTTGTGGCGATTAACGAGAGTGAAATGATCCCGGAGGAATATTACTCCCGCATCACCGGCATTTTCGAACCCAGTGAAACCAAGTCTGAATATTATGGCCGCCAGCTGGAAGCCGCGGCAGAAAAATATGAAAACGGTTTACGCCCGCCATTTTTCGACGCCATGGTTAATTATGTCGAACAAGGAAACAGTGCTTTTGATTGCCCGGGACACCAGGGCGGCCAATTTTTCCGCCGTCACCCTACCGGTAATCAGTTCGTTAATTTCTTTGGCGAAACGCTGTTCCGTTCTGACTTATGTAATGCCGATGTTTCAATGGGCGACCTCCTTATTCACGAAGGTGCACCAAGTACTGCGCAACAGCACGCAGCTAAAGTTTTTAATGCCGACAAAACTTATTTCGTACTTAACGGAACCTCATCATCCAATAAAGTCGTATTAAATGCGTTGTTAACGCCGGGAGATTTAGTTTTATTCGATCGTAATAACCATAAATCGAATCACCATGGCGCATTAATTCAGGCCGGAGCGACGCCGGTTTATCTGGAAACTGCCCGCAACCCGTATGGCTTTATCGGCGGCATTGACGCGCACTGCTTTGAAGAGCGTTACCTGCGTGAGCAAATCGAAGCGGTAGCGCCAAACCGCGCCCGCGAACAACGCCCCTTCCGCCTGGCGGTTATCCAGCTCGGCACCTATGACGGCACGGTGTATAACGCGCGCCAGGTGGTTGATAAAATCGGGCATCTTTGCGACTACATCCTGTTTGACTCGGCCTGGGTGGGCTATGAACAGTTTATTCCGATGATGGAAGCCTGTTCGCCGCTGCTGCTCGAGCTGGATGAAAACGATCCGGGAATTTTGGTTACGCAGTCGGTGCATAAGCAGCAGGCTGGTTTCTCACAAACCTCCCAGATCCACAAAAAAGATAGCCATATCAAAGGACAGGCGCGCTACGTTAACCATAAACGCATGAATAACGCCTTTATGATGCACGCTTCAACCAGCCCGTTTTATCCTCTGTTTGCCGCGCTGGACGTCAACGCCAGAATGCACGAAGGCGAAAGTGGCAAACGTATGTGGATGAACTGCGTGGAAACCGGAATCGATACACGCAAACTGCTGCTGAAAAGCTGTAAACACCTGCGCCCGTTTGTACCGGTGCTGGTAGACGGTAAACCGTGGGAATCGTTCGAAACCGAGGAAATTGCCAACGATCTGCGTTTCTTCCACTTCGTACCCGGCGAGCGCTGGCATGCCTTCGAAGGCTACGCCGAACATCAATATTTTGTCGACCCCTGCAAGCTGCTTCTCACGACGCCGGGCATTAATGCAACCACCGGCAAATACGAAGCCTTTGGCGTGCCCGCTACCATCCTCGCTAATTACCTGCGTGAAAACAGCATCGTGCCTGAGAAATGCGACCTGAACTCTATTCTGTTCCTGCTCACCCCGGCTGAAGACATGGCAAAAATGCAGCATCTGGTCGCCCACCTGGTACGCTTTGAGCATTTGCTGGAAACCGATGCCCCGCTCGCCGAAGTTCTCCCTTCTTTATACCACCAGTATCAGGAACGCTACGAAGGCTACACCCTGCGCCAGCTATGCCAGGAAATGCACGATCTTTACGCCAGCCTCGACGTGAAACAGCTGCAAAAAGAGATGTTCCGCCACGACCATTTCCCACGCGTTGCGATGAATCCTCAGCAGGCAAACCTTGCGTTTGTTCGCGGCGAAGTTGAGCTGGTGCCGCTCAGCGAGGTGGAAGGCCGTATTGCTGCAGAAGGCGCCTTGCCTTACCCACCGGGAGTGCTGTGCGTAGTGCCGGGAGAAATTTGGGGGGGTTCCGTACAGCACTATTTCCAGGCGCTGGAGGACGGCATTAACCAGCTTCCCGGCTTCGCGCCGGAATTGCAGGGCGTGTACATCGAAGAGTGCGACGGACGTAAACGCGTCTGGAGCTATGTGCTGAAACGCTAATTTCCCACCACTTTCACGTTGAGACTTTGATTATGGCAACGCAAAAAAGCAACAAGATGGGCGTGGTGCAGCTGACTATCCTCACCACGGTGAACATGATGGGCTCGGGCATTATTATGCTGCCCACCAAGCTGGCAGAAGTCGGGACTATCTCGATTATCTCCTGGCTGGTTACCGCCGTCGGCTCGATGGCGCTGGCCTACGCCTTTGCCAAATGCGGGATGTTCAGCCGCAAATCCGGCGGTATGGGAGGGTATGCCGAATACGCTTTCGGCAAATCCGGCAACTTTATGGCCAACTACACCTACGGGGTATCGCTGCTGATTGCGAACGTTGCGATTGCTATTTCGGCTGTGGGCTACGGCAGCGAACTGTTCGGCGCGATACTGTCGCCGGTGCAAATTGCTATCGCCACTATCTGCGTACTGTGGATTTGTACCGTCGCCAACTTCGGCGGAGCGCGCATAACCGGGCAGTTGAGCAGCATTACCGTCTGGGGCGTGATAATCCCTGTGCTTGGGCTGTCGATAATCGGCTGGTTCTGGTTCAGCCCTTCCCTGTATGCCGAATCGTGGAACCCGCACCATGTTCCGTTCTTTGAGGCCGTTGGTTCTTCTATCGCGATGACGCTGTGGGCCTTCCTTGGGCTGGAGTCCGCCTGCGCCAATACCGATGTAGTGGAAAACCCGGAGCGCAACGTGCCAATTGCCGTGATGGGCGGCACGCTGGGCGCGGCGGTGATTTATATTATCTCAACCAACGTAATAGCCGGGATTGTACCTAACGTCGATATCGCCAACTCTACGGCACCGTTTGGCGTGGCTTTTGCCCAGATGTTTAATCCGACGGTCGGCAAGGTGATCATGGGTCTGATGGTGATGTCGTGCTGCGGCTCGCTGCTCGGCTGGCAGTTCACCATCGCGCAGGTGTTTAAATCATCCGCCGATGAAGGCTACTTTCCGAAAATCTTCTCCCGCTTGTCAAAGGCTGACGCCCCGGTCAAAGGCATGCTGATCATTGTTATGTTCCAGAGTTTGCTGTCGCTGATGACCATCAGCCCTTCGCTGAACAAACAGTTCAACGTGCTGGTTAACCTGGCGGTGGTCACCAACATCATCCCTTATATTCTGTCGATGGCGGCGCTGGTAATTATTCAGAAACTGGCGAAGGTAGAGGCAGGTAAAGCGAGGATGGCGAACATAATTGCCCTTATTGGCGCGATTTACAGCTTCTACGCGCTGTACTCTTCCGGGGAGGAGGCAATGCTCTATGGTGCGATGGTGACGTTTTTAGGCTGGACGTTGTATGGCCTGGTGTCACCGCGTTTTGAATTAACCGACAGGCACATCTGATAAAAAGGGAGCGGTAATTCGCTCCCTTTCTTCACAGTACTTTTACTTCGCGTTCTTCAGCACTTCGCTGACAATCTCTACCGCTTCTTTCTCAATCTGCTCGCGGTGCTCTGCGCCCAGGAAGCTTTCACAGTAAATTTTGTAGGCGTCTTCGGTGCCGGACGGACGAGCGGCGAACCAGCCGTTCCCGGTCATCACCTTCAGACCACCGATGGAAGCGCCGTTGCCCGGTGCTGCCGTAAGGCGGGCGGTGATCGGGTCACCTGCCAGCGTGTCTGCACTGACCATTTCTGGCGACAGCTTAGACAGCGCGGCTTTCTGTGCGGAGGTCGCCGGAGCCTGAATACGGTTGTAGCTTGGTGCGCCAAAGCGTGCCGCCAGCTCGTCGTAATGCTGCTGCGGGTTTTTGCCCGTTACGGCGGTGATTTCTGCCGCCAACAGGCACATGATGATGCCGTCTTTGTCGGTCGACCATGGCGTGCCGTTAAAACGCAGGAACGATGCCCCGGCGCTTTCTTCACCACCGAAGCCGAAGCTGCCGTCGAACAGGCCGTCGACGAACCACTTAAAGCCAACCGGGACTTCCACCAGCTTGCGGCCCAGGTCTTCCACCACGCGGTCGATCATCGCGGAAGAAACCAGGGTTTTGCCTACCGCTACATCTTTGCCCCACTGCGGACGATGCTGGAACAGGTAGTTAATAGCCACGGCCAGATAATGGTTAGGGTTCATCAGGCCAGCAGGCGTAACGATACCGTGGCGGTCATAATCCGGGTCATTAGCAAACGCCAGATCGAATTTGTCGCGCAGCGCCAGCAGGCCCGCCATCGCACATTCGGAGGAGCAGTCCATGCGGATTGCGCCGTCTTTATCGAGATGCATAAAGCGGAAAGTCTGATCGACCTGATCGTTAACGATGGTCAAATCCAGGTTGTAGTGCTTCGCGATACGGTGCCAGTATTCGATCCCGGAGCCGCCGAGTGGGTCAACGCCCAGCTTCAGGCCTGCTTTTTGAATCGCGGCCATGTCGACGATATCCACCAGGCCTTCGATGAACGGCTGAACCAGATCCTGCTCCTGAACGTGGCCACTTTCCCAGGCTTTATCCAGAGAGATACGCTTCACGCCTTTCAGGCCGTCGGCCAGCAGCGCGTTAGCGCGATCTTCAACGACTTTGGTGACGTTGGTATCAGCCGGGCCACCGTTTGGCGGGTTGTACTTAATACCGCCGTCGTCCGGTGGGTTGTGGGATGGCGTGATAACAATCCCGTCCGCCTGAGCGCCGCCCTTTTGGTTATGCACCAGAATGGCGTTAGAAACCGCCGGCGTTGGGGTGTAGCCGTTATCCTGCTGCACAATAACGTCCACGCCGTTGGCAGCCAGCACTTCCAGCACGGAGATAAACGCAGGTTCGGACAGTGCGTGGGTATCTTTGCCCACATAGCACGGACCGGTGATCCCATTCTTCGCACGCTCTTCAGCAATAGCTTGCGCAATCGCCAGAATATGAGGTTCGTTAAAGCTATGACGCGCCGCACTGCCGCGGTGGCCGGAAGTCCCGAATTTCACCGCGTGTTCACTATTACCCACCACAGGCTTCAGCACGTAATACTGCGCCGTAAGCTGGGCTACGTTAATCAAATCGCTCTGTTGTGCAGGCTGGCCCGCACGATCGTGGTTAGCCATTGGCTCTTCCTTACTGACGCCAGGTTTTTAAATAGTGCCGCAAACCTTTTCAATCAGCTCCGCAGGGAACTGCATTGACTGCATGATGTGTTCAACCATGCTGCATTTACGACCAGTATTCGTATTGGTGATCACCCAGTATGGGGTGCCCGGAACATGTTTAGGCTTGGTTTGATTGCCGTTTGCCAGCAGCGTTTGCTCATCACCGGCAAAATAGACGCGAGTGCGGCCATGCAGGGATTCTGTCGCTTCGCCGAAGGTCTTCGCGTCCAGCTGATACAGCGTGGACAGCACCATCATAAAGCGGTTTACGGCCTTATTCTGAGCGGCATATTCATCCGAAAGCAGCAGCTCACGAACGGCGCGCACGCGGTTGCGGGCGGTGTTCGCAGGCTTCTCTTCAACAACGGGAGCCGCAGCGCGCTCAGGCGCGGCTGGCGTAGGAGTGGCTGCTGGTGTTTGCCCGGCGGTAAATTTAAGCATGCGCCGTAAAATGTCTGACGCGCTCTCGCCAATGTGCTTAGTCTGACTGGCAATGTAGCGGTAAAGCTCGTCATCAACTTCGATTGTTTTCATCTTAATCCAGTACGATATCTTTTCTGAATACAAGTCGTTGGGAGTATAGGGTCAAATCCCAACAGCGAACAGGAGGGGCGACTCAAAGTCAGAGTAAACTGAATATTTGCCGCACGCCCGCAGGAATGCCAACATGATACCCTAACCAAACGAACCAAAATAAAGAACTTTGCCATGAAATTAAATGCTCGCCTGCAAACTGCGCAACAATCGAATAGCAATTCCCCTATCGTACTGATCCACGGCCTGTTTGGCAGCCTGGATAATCTCGGCGTGCTGGCGCGGGATCTGGGTAAAGATCATACTTTGCTGCAAATAGATCTGCGTAACCACGGGCTGTCTCCGCGCAGCGACGATATGAGCTATGCCGCAATGGCCGGCGACGTTCTGGACACGCTTGATGATTATGGTATCGAGAAAGCCACGTTTATCGGTCACTCTATGGGCGGCAAAGTGGTGATGGCGCTGGCGGCTCTTGCCCCCCAGCGCATCGATAAACTGGTGATGATTGATATCGCTCCGGTTAACTATCAGGTTCGCCGTCACGACGAGATTTTTGCGGCGATTCGTGCGGTTACTGAAGCAGGCGTTGAGACTCGCCAGCAGGCGGCGCAGATCATGCGCGAACACGTAGAAGAAGAAGGCGTCATTCAGTTTCTGCTGAAGTCTTTTGCCGACGGCGAGTGGAAGTTCAACGTGCCGGTGCTTTGGCAGCAATACGAAAGTATCGTTGGCTGGCAACCCGTTCCCGCCTGGCAGCATCCCGCCTTATTCATCCGCGGCGGGAACTCGCCGTATGTTGATGAAAGCCACCGCGAGGCGCTTTTAAGTCAGTTCCCGCAGGCTCGCGCACACGTCATCGCTGGCGCGGGCCACTGGGTTCACGCTGAAAAACCGGACGCAGTTTTACGCGCAATTCACCGATTTATCGACGCGGAAGCGAAAAACTGATTAAAAACAGAACGACCGGCCAGCAGAAGTCGCTAACGCGTTGGCGGGAATGGCGCGCTGATGTATGATGGCGCGCTTAATTGCACCGGCACCCTGCCCCTGCAGCCAGAATTTCCTGTCAGTATCCTAATCATGGCAAAAGAACAAACGGACCGTACTACATTAGATCTGTTCGCGGACGAGCGTCGCCCCGGGCGGCCTAAAACCAATCCGCTCTCGCGCGATGAGCAGCTGCGTATTAATAAACGCAATCAGCTTAAGCGCGACAAAGTGCGTGGTTTGAAGCGAGTTGAGCTAAAACTGAACAATGATGCGGTCGACGCCCTCAACCAGCTTGCCGACGCCCGCAGCATCAGTCGTAGCGAACTGATCGAAGAGATGTTGCTCGAGCAGCTTAAAAAGCTGGGATAGCGCTTTCTGTTGCCCTGCCCGTCATCTGAAATCTCAAAAGGGTGAGCAAAACCATGTTGCAGACTGTGCACCCCGGCGTGATAGCTGTTTCCGCTGGTGGAGCTGTTCTGCTATGATTGCCCTATACGTGGGCATTGAACGGCCAGCATACTATTAAGTTTCAAGAGGTTATTTTACTCATGGCAATCGTAGGCATTTTTTTCGGCAGCGACACCGGTAACACCGAAAATATCGCAAAAATGATTCAAAAACAGCTCGGTAAAGACGTTGCTGAGGTGCATGACATTGCTAAAAGCAGCAAAGAAGATCTCGAAGGTTTCGACATTCTGTTGCTCGGCATCCCAACCTGGTACTACGGCGAAGCGCAGTGCGACTGGGATGATTTCTTCCCTACTCTCGAAGAAGTCGATTTCAACGGTAAGCTGGTTGCGCTGTTCGGCTGTGGTGACCAGGAAGACTACGCGGAATACTTCTGTGATGCGCTGGGTACCATTCGCGATATCATCGAACCGCGCGGCGCCGCTATCGTAGGCCACTGGCCGACCGCGGGCTACCACTTTGAAGCGTCAAAAGGCCTGGCAGACGACGACAACTTTGTCGGTCTGGCCATCGACGAAGACCGCCAGCCGGAACTGACCGCCGAGCGCGTTGAGAAGTGGGTCAAACAGATTTCTGAAGAACTGAATCTGGCCGATATTATTAACGCCTGATTTGTCTGGCGCAAATGCAGCGTTTGCGCCATCTTGATAGCTTGTAGCAATGAAAATAATTGCTACAAGTTTGTAACTTTCTCATACATCCCTGTACAATGTCTTCCTGACAGCTTGGCTGATAATTACTGTAAATGGCGACGCCGCCACGATTTTTCAGCCTCATTTTGCACCATACTTGCGGTTCCCATTTAGAAGCAGCAGTTCTATAATGAGACGCATTACTCTTTACGCTCACTGCAGTTTGAGCGAATCGTTAAGCAACAGGACACTTTCCGCATGACTGACAACAATACCGCATTAAAGAAGGCCGGCTTGAAAGTCACGCTTCCGCGATTGAAAATCCTCGAAGTGCTGCAAGAGCCGGTAAATCATCACGTCAGCGCGGAAGACTTATATAAACGTCTGATCGACATGGGCGAAGAAATAGGCCTGGCGACGGTCTACCGCGTGCTGAACCAATTTGACGATGCCGGGATCGTGACCCGCCATAATTTTGAAGGCGGCAAGTCCGTTTTCGAGCTGACCCAGCAGCATCACCACGATCACCTTATCTGCCTCGATTGCGGCAAAGTAATCGAGTTCAGCGATGATTCTATTGAATCGCGCCAGCGTGAAATTGCCACACGCCACGGTATCCGCCTGACTAACCACAGTCTCTATCTGTACGGACACTGTGCCGAAGGCGACTGCCGCGAAGACGACACCGCGCACGATCCTAAATAAGTAATCCGCATTAACGAACGCTGCCGAACAGGTGGCGTTTAAAAGCAAAAACCGGCAGGTTTCCCTTGCCGGTTTTTTTATTGACTGAAAAAACGTAATCAGCTGTTATTCGCGCGAATTTCTTGCCAGATTTTATCGCAGCGAACCTTCGCGGCTTCATCATTCCCGCTCTTTCTTGCCTGAATGCATTTCTGATAATCCAGCACGCTCACGGTCTCTTTTTCAACAAACGCTTTGTGCTGTTTTTCCTGACGCAGTACGTTCAGCACGCTCTGGCAGGCTTCGATTTTATCCGGGTTGCCTTCTGCGGTATTGATACAAGCGCTGTAAGCCTGCTTCAGATGTGAATCTTCCGGCGGAGCCGGGGGCTGAACGCAGGCGGAGAGCGTGAAAGCCACGGCGGTAACCAGCAGGATTTTTTTCATGTTCAGTTCCTTATAAAAAACGGGCGCTTGCGCGCCCGATTTAGCATTAGAAGATGGTGAACGGAGCAATAACGATAAATTTCACGTCACGCTCATCCTGGAACATGTTGCCGTAACCACCGCCCCAGCTTGGGATATCGGAGTGGTTGTCGTACTGAGTGAAGTGCAGTTTGAACAGCGTACCTTTCGCACGGCCTTCCTGCACGGTGTACATTGCGTCGAGGCTGTATGAAGACTCTTTGATCTTGTTGGATGCGATATCCTGACGGTTACCGGAAGCATCAAGCGCCCATGTGGCTGGTTTTGCATCCCATGCATAAACATAGGAGCCCCCAACAGCCCAACCCGGCAGATTCCAGTTGCTCAGGTCATACATCGCGCCGAAGAACACGGCTTTTTCGCCGTTGGCGTTGAAGTCAGAGCGGTTATCCCACCAGACATCGAGACGGCCGTTTGAAGAGGCATAGGTTGGCGTCATACGCTGCAGGAAGTAACCCTGCTGGCCTTCTGCCTTCACCATGGTCCCTTCCAGACGCAGGTCAACCTGGCCAATTTTGTAGCCTAAGGTCAGCGCCTGCAGCCACGCGGTACCGTCATAAATATCGTTGATGGTGTTGTTAGAGGCTTTATCACGGGTGCCGTAGAACTGGTAGCTGGTGCTCAGCGGGCTGCCTGCAACGTCAAATTTGTAGCTCGCTTTCGCGAAGTACTGGTCAACAAAACCTTCAGCCTGACCAAATGCCCCTTCCAGAATCAGGTCATTTTTGAAGTCATATTTCGCGCCGATGGAGTGCAGATAATCAACTTTGGTCTTTTTGTCGTTCTGGTAGAACTTGTCCGTTTCCAGATGCCATGGAGCCTTGTACTCGTTGGTCCACATGTAGGAGAAGCTCAGCGCACCTGCATCGCCATAGTCGAATGCCGCCCCAGCTTCAGCCCCCTGATAGGTACCAGGCATGAAGCTCCAGTGTGGCGCTAACAGCGTTTGGCCGGTTGGCTGGATATAACCCGCACGAGCCCAGACCGGGCCGTACTTAAATTTAGCGGCCGCTTTATAAAGGCTGATGCCGCCTTTATCGCCGGAGTAGTCTTCGCTGTAGCCTTTGTTTTTAGAGGAGAATGCGATTTCGTTTGGGTGGCCGCTGGCGCTGTCTTCGGCCATCTCAATGGCGGTGAAAGCGGCGATATCCAGGCCAAACATGTCGGCTGCGTAGCCGGACTGGAAGTCCAGGTTAGCGTTCCAGGTTGAGTGTGACAGGTTAGTTTTGTACTTACCGTCGGTCACATCTTTACGGTCACGTTCGCGCTGCCAGTAATAGACGCCACCGGTCAGCGTTGAGTCATCAACAAAGCCCGCAGCGCTAACCTGCGGAGCCACTACAAAACCTGAAAGAGCGGTAACGCTTGCAATAGCAAGAGCAAGCGCACTACGTTTGCCACTAAACGTACGCATAGTTAAATTCCTCTTTGACGTAAAAATCATCGTCTGACGTGAAAAGCGCCATTGACGAAAAAAGTAAAATTGCCCAAAGGCTAAAAGCGGTTTCTACCTGACACACCCGCATTACCGCTGCTCATAGACTATTTTTCGCGACGCGAATTATCAATGACTTTGTATCAGAGATTTCCTGGAGTATGACAGAGAGCACATAATCTATGTGCATTTGTAACAAAATCGCGCAGCAGACGCTTAGCCCGAAATCCTATCAATTAACAACATAAAATTCTTTTGAGAGCGCTTTCATTATAAGCATCAGGATATTACGGAGAAGACATGACTGAGTGCGAGGGAATGATCCGAAGAGTGTAAATGAGAATTAATTCGCATCGCGAATGTGTACTGCTCGTTAATGTCAGGTAACCAGAAAGAAAAAACGCCGCATTGAGCGGCGTTTTTATCAGACGATTAACGGCAATTATTCGCCGATTTTAGCCCAGGTATCGCGCAGGCCAACGGTGCGGTTAAATACCAATTTTTCGGCCGTCGTGTAACGGCTGTCGAGGCAGAAGTAACCTTCACGCTCGAACTGATAAGCCTTACCTTTTTCTGCGTTCTGCAGGCTTGGCTCAACGAAGCCCTGACGAATAACCAGTGAGTCAGCGTTAATGGTCGACAGGAAGTCCTCCGCAGCGCCTGGGTTTGCAACGCTGAACAGGCGGTCATACAGGCGGATTTCAACCGGCAACGCATGTGCGGCGCTCACCCAGTGAATTACGCCTTTAACTTTGCGACCGTCTGCCGGGTCCTTGCTCAGGGTTTCCGGGTCGTAGGTGCAGTAAAGCTCGGTGATATTGCCTTCCGCATCTTTTTCAACACGCTCGGCTTTGATCACATACGCATTACGCAGGCGAACTTCTTTACCCAGCACCAGGCGCTTGTACTGCTTGTTCGCTTCTTCACGGAAGTCAGCCCGGTCGATATAAACCTCACCGCTGAACGGCACTTCACGGCTGCCCATCTCAGGTTTGTTCGGATGATTAGGCATGGTCACCGTCTCTTCTTCACCCTGAGGATAGTTAGTGATGATAACTTTCACCGGATCCAGCACGGCCATCGCACGCGGCGCGTTCTCGTTCAGATCGTCACGGATGCAGGATTCCAGAGAAGCCATTTCCACGGTGTTGTCTTGCTTGGTCACACCAATGCGCTTACAGAATTCGCGAATAGAAGCTGCGGTGTAACCACGGCGGCGTAGGCCCGAAATAGTCGGCATGCGCGGGTCATCCCAGCCTTCAACAATCTTCTCGGTCACCAGCAGGTTAAGCTTACGCTTGGACATGATGGCGTATTCGAGGTTAAGGCGAGAAAACTCGTACTGGCGCGGGTGAGCAGGAATAGTGATGTTATCCAGCACCCAGTCATACAGACGACGGTTATCCTGGAATTCCAGGGTACACAGCGAGTGGGTGATCCCTTCCAGCGCATCAGAAATGCAGTGGGTGAAGTCGTACATCGGGTAGATGCACCACTTGCTGCCGGTCTGGTGGTGGTCGGCAAACTTAATGCGGTACAGCACCGGATCGCGCATCACGATGAATGGCGAAGCCATATCGATTTTAGCACGCAGGCAGGCGGTACCTTCGGCGAACTCACCGTTGCGCATTTTCTCGAACAGCGCGAGGTTTTCCTCAACCCTACGATCGCGGAATGGGCTGTTTTTGCCAGGCGCGGTCAGGGAACCACGGTATTCACGAATTTGTTCCGGGCTCAGCTCATCAACATAGGCCAGACCTTTATTAATAAGCTCAACGGCATAGTTAAACAGCTGGTCAAAATAGTCAGACGAATAACGAACGTTACCGGACCAATGGAAGCCCAGCCATTCAACGTCATGCTTGATGGACTCTACGTATTCGATGTCTTCTTTTACCGGGTTTGTGTCATCGAAGCGCAGGTTGCACTGCCCCTGGTAGTCCTGGGCAATGCCAAAGTTCAGGCAAATAGACTTGGCGTGACCAATATGCAGATAGCCATTTGGCTCAGGCGGAAAACGGGTGCAAATACTGGTGTGCTTACCGTTCGCCAGGTCTTCATCAATAATCTGACGAATAAAGTTAGTTGGGCGGGCTTCAGCCTCACTCATCGCGGGTTCCTCAAAGCGTGTACCTTAGTTAACGGTGCATGATCTAATAAGCGGCCCCGGGAAACAACCTTTAGTTGCATAAATTAGGGTTGTTCATGCCCGGTTAACGGCAGGCAATAAAAAAGCGGCTGACGATTTACGCCAGCCGCTTAAGGCACAAATGCTTACTCAGGAGCGATTACTTGCCTTTAATCTCATACAGTGGCGTTTGACCGGCAACCACCTGACCTTTCGCCTGGATAACCAGACCGCTGAAGTCGTCGATGTTGCTGCAAACAACCGGGCTAATCATGGAACGAGCGTTGGCGTTCAGGAAATCAAGATCCATTTCCAGAACCGGCTGGCCGGCAACCACTTCCGCACCCTCTTCCACCAGACGAGTGAACCCTTTACCACCCAGAGCAACGGTATCGATGCCCATGTGAACCACAATTTCAGCGCCTTTTTCTGTTTCGAGGCAGAAAGCGTGGTTGGTGTTGAAGATTTTCACAATCGTACCCGCAGCAGGAGAAACCACGGTTTTGTCGGTTGGCTTAACGGCCACACCATCCCCTACTGCTTTGCTGGCAAACGCTTCGTCAGGAACCTGATCAAGCTCAACCACTTCGCCAGTGACCGGAGAAACCAGAGCCGCAACGGTCGTACTGGTGGCGTTTGGAACCGCCTGTGGTTTAGCAGCAGGCGCTGGCGCTGTGCCAGCAACAGGCGCGGCTGCTTCTACGGTGCCTGCAGTTTTCATTGCGTTAGCAATTTTTTCTGCAGCAAAGCCAACGATGATTTGCACGCTGGTTTTGTTCAGGCGGATAACGCCCGTTGCACCCAGACGCTTAGCCAGCGCTTCGTTTACTACGGAAGAGTCTTTCACGTTCAGACGCAGACGAGTGATACAGGCATCAATACCGGTCAGGTTAGCAGAGCCACCGACCGCAGAGATGTACTGACGAGCCAGGCCGGAAACGTCCTGATTCGCATCGCCGCTCACATTCACGTCCTGACCATCAGCTTCATCACCGGCTACCGCCAGTTCACGGCCAGGGGTCAGCAGGTTGAATTTAGTGATGGTGAAACGGAATACCACGTAGTAGAGAACGAAGAACACCAGACCCTGAGGAATCAGCATCCACCAGTGGGTTGCCAGCGGGTTACGGGACGAAAGCACCATATCCACCAGACCCGCGGAGAAGCCGAAGCCAGCAATCCAGTGCATGCTTGCCGCGATGAACACGGAGATACCGGTCAGCACTGCGTGGATCAGGTACAGTACCGGAGCAACGAACATGAAGGAGAATTCCAGCGGTTCGGTGATACCGGTGAAGAACGCAGCGAAGGCGGCCGCCATCATAATACCGGCAACTTTTGCTTTGTTTTCAGGACGTGCACAGTGGTAAATAGCCAGCGCTGCACCCGGCAGGCCGAACATCATGATCGGGAAGAAGCCCGCCTGGTAACGGCCGGTGATACCGACAACCGCTTTACCTGCTTCGATGGACTGAGCGCCACCCAGGAAGTTAGGGATGTCGTTAATGCCGGCAACGTCAAACCAGAACACGGAGTTCAGGGCGTGGTGCAGACCAACCGGGATCAGCAGACGGTTGAAGAACGCATAGATACCTGCGCCTGCAGAACCGAGTTTCTGGATGTGCTCACCGAAGTTCACCAGACCGTCAAAGATCATCGGCCAGATGTACATCATGATGAAGGCAACAACGATCATCAGGAAGGAGGTGAGGATAGGGACCAGACGGCGACCGCTGAAGAACGACAGCGCTTTCGGCAGCTCAACGCCGCTGAAGCGATTGTACAATTCCGCAGAGATAATACCGACCAGAATACCCACAAACTGGTTTTCAATTTTACCAAATGCCGCCGGAACCTGATCCACCGGAATTTTCTGGATCATCGCAACCGCTGCCGGTGAGCAGAGGGTGGTCAGAACCAGGAAGCCAACAAAGCCGGTCAGCGCTGCTGCGCCGTCTTTGTCTTTAGACATACCGTAAGCGACGCCGATGGCGAAAAGCACGGACATGTGATCGATGATTGCGGAACCGGATTTAATGAAGAGCGCCGCTAGTGCGTTGTCTCCACCCCAACTGACTGGGTCAATCCAGTAACCAACCCCCATTAGTATTGCTGCTGCTGGCAGTGTAGCCACCGGCACCATAAGTGCCCGGCCCACGCGTTGTAGATAACCTAGAATACTCACTTTATTCCCCCTATGAGACCCCGTTAAGGCTCGCTCAAGCAGTGTTTTTATTGTCTTACTTACATTGAATACACGGCGACGATTCACATCACACGCTGAAGTGTGAAAAAAATTAATTCGTACCGCAAATTAAACGCACCTTTTTTGTGACATTTATCACCAAATATCGCTTCAACCCTCCCCTCTTACTGGCTATCTCCGAAAACTTATTTTATGATTCAAAAAATCAAGGCGGATTGATCCCTGTCGGTTCAGTATAAAAGTGGTTTACCCTTATGCTTATCGAGATCGATTCAGCTAACCCTATTTTTACTCTTAACTACGAGGTGAATGATGAGACTGATTCCCCTGGCTACCCCGGCACAAGTCGGCAAATGGGCAGCTCGCCATATTGTAAACCGCATTAATGCATTCAAACCGACCGCAGATCGTCCTTTCGTTCTGGGTCTGCCAACCGGCGGTACGCCGCTGGAAGCTTACAAAGCTCTGGTTGAGATGCATAAAGCAGGCCAGGTTAGCTTTAAGAACGTCGTTACGTTCAACATGGATGAATACGTCGGCCTGCCGAAGGAACATCCGGAAAGTTATTATACTTTCATGCACCGCAACTTCTTTGATCACGTTGATATCCCTGCGGAAAACATCAACCTGCTGAACGGCAACGCGGAAGATGTTGATGCAGAATGCCGCCGCTACGAAGAAAAAATTCGCTCCTACGGCAAAATCCACCTGTTCATGGGCGGCGTGGGCAACGATGGCCACATCGCGTTTAACGAACCAGCCTCTTCCCTGGCTTCCCGTACTCGTATCAAAACCCTGACCCATGACACCCGCGTGGCAAACTCCCGCTTCTTCGGCGGCGACGTAACTCAGGTGCCAAAATATGCGCTGACCGTGGGCGTGGGTACGCTGCTGGACGCAGAAGAAGTGATGATTCTGGTACTGGGCGGCGTGAAAGCCCTGGCGCTTCAGGCGGCCGTTGAAGGCAACGTTAACCATATGTGGACCATCACCTGCCTGCAGCTGCATCCGAAGGCGGTCATTGTTTGTGATGAGCCATCCACGATGGAGCTGAAAGTGAAAACGTTGAAGTACTTCAACGAGCTGGAAGCAGAGAATATCAAAGGTCTTTAAGGCCCGGTTGATCATTGGCGCGCCTCAGGCAACGATAAAACGCCCGAGGGCGTCAAAAGATAAATGAAGGAAACCAGGCTTCTGGTTTTTAGCAGACAGTCATAAAGAGGAAGGATGTCCATCTTCCCTCTTTATTAGCGATCTTAAAGTCTTAAAGCACGACGTTATTACCGGGGGTAGGATATGTATGCATTAATCCACGGTCGGATTTATACCGGCCATGAAATTCTGGATGACCACGCGGTAGTCATTACCGATGGCCTGATTGAGCGCGTTTGCCCTGTTGATGCACTGCCAGCAGGGGTTGAAACGCGCGATGTGGGCGGTGCCGTCATTGCCCCCGGCTTTATTGATGTTCAGCTGAACGGCTGCGGCGGCGTGCAGTTTAACGACACCGCAGAAGCCGTTTCGGTTGAAACGCTGGAAATCATGCAGAAAGCGAACGAACGCTCCGGCTGCACCAGCTACCTGCCTACGCTTATCACTACCAGCGACGAGCTGATGATGCAGGGCGTGAAAGTCATGCGTGAATACCTGGCAAAACACCGCCACCAGGCGCTGGGCTTACATCTTGAAGGTCCATGGCTCAACATCGTAAAAAAAGGCACGCACAATCCTGGCTTCGTCCGTAAACCGGACGCGAAGCTGGTTGATTTCCTGTGCCAGAATGCCGACGTCATCACCAAAATCACCCTCGCCCCAGAAATGGTTGAGCCGGAAGTGATTCAGAAACTGGTTGCGGCGGGCATTATCGTTTCCGCAGGTCACTCCAATGCGACCCTTAAAGAAGCCAAAATTGGCTTCCGCGCCGGGATCACCTTCGCGACACACCTTTTCAACGCCATGCCTTATATTACCGGCCGTGAACCGGGCCTTGCGGGCGCCATTTTTGATGAAGCTGACGTTTACTGTGGCATCATTGCCGATGGCCTGCATGTCGATTATGCGAACATCCGCACCGCAAAACGCGTGAAAGGCGATAAACTATGCCTGGTAACCGACGCAACCGCACCGGCTGGCGCGGATATCGATCAGTTCATTTTTGCTGGTAAAACAATATACTACCGTGACGGTCTGTGCGTTGATGAGAACGGAACCCTCAGCGGTTCTGCGCTGACAATGATTCAGGGCGTGCGTAATCTGGTAGAACACGCGGCCATTGCACTGGATGAAGTCCTGCGTATGGCAACGCTCTACCCTGCTCGCGCAATGGGCGTGGATAAACAGCTGGGCGCAATCGAAACCGGCAAAGTGGCTAACTTAACCGTGTTTACCCGCGACTATAAAATTATCAAGACCATCGTTAATGGTAACGAGGTCGTAACTGAGTAAATAGCATGACGACTGGCGGACAAGCCCAAATTGGTAACGTTGACCTGGTAAAACAGCTGAATAGCGCGGCGGTCTACCGCCTGATTGACCAACATGGTCCCATCTCGCGCATCCAGATTGCCGAACAAAGCCAGCTTGCACCTGCCAGCGTCACAAAAATTACTCGCCAGCTTATTGAGCGCGGCCTGATTAAAGAAGTCGATCAGCAGGCCTCCACCGGCGGCCGCCGCGCTATCTCAATTATCACCGAAACGCGTAACTTCCACGCAATTGGCGTGCGCCTTGGGCGCCATGACGCCACCATCACGCTATTTGACCTGAGCGCTAAATCAATTGCCGAAGAGCACTATCCGCTGCCTGAACGCACGCAGGAAACCCTCGAGCATGCGCTGCTCAACGCCATTAGCCACTTTATCGAGACCTGGCAGCGTAAGACGCGTGAGCTGATCGCTATTTCAGTCATCCTGCCCGGCCTTGTCGACCCAGAAAGCGGCGTGATTCGCTACATGCCACACATCACCGTCAACAACTGGGCGCTGGTTGATCGCCTCGAAAAACGCTTTAAGGTGACCTGCTTTGTCGGGCACGATATTCGCAGCCTGGCGCTCGCCGAGCACTACTTCGGTGCAACTCACGACTGCGAAGACTCCATTTTAGTGCGTGTTCACCGCGGCACCGGGGCCGGCATCCTGTCCAACGGCCGGATTTTTATCGGCCGAAACGGCAACGTCGGTGAGATTGGCCACATCCAGGTAGACCCATTGGGCGAGCGCTGCCACTGCGGCAACTTTGGCTGCCTGGAAACCATCGCCGCAAATGCCGCGATCGAAAAACGTGTTCGTCATCTGCTGGAGCAAGGCTACAACAGTCGTCTGACGCTTGAAGACTGCGGCATTCAGGCTATCTGCAAAGCCGCCAATAAAGGTGATGCGCTGGCCTGTGAAGTGCTGGAGCACGTGGGCCGCCACTTGGGGAAAGCCATCGCCATCGCCATTAACCTGTTTAATCCGCAAAAAGTCGTGCTTGCCGGTGAGATAATAGAAGCCGAAAAAGTGCTGCTGCCGGCCATCGAAGGCTGCATTAATACGCAGGTATTGAATGCCTTCCGTAAAAACTTGCCTATCGTCTGTTCGAAGCTCGATGACCGTTCGGCCATTGGGGCGTTTGCGCTGGTTAAGCGTTCAATGCTGAACGGCATATTGCTTCAGCATCTGCTGGAAAGTTAATGCTGCCCAGGCAGCATTTTACGCTATAGTTACCGACTTCATTCCGTGAGCCAGAGTTGTTAATGACCACCATCCAGAACGTAATTTGTGATATCGACGGCGTGCTGATGCACGACAACGTCGCCGTGCCGGGCGCTAATGAATTTCTGGCACGTATTCTTGAAAAAGAAATGCCGCTGGTGCTGCTGACCAACTACCCTTCCCAGACCAGCCAGGACCTTGCCAACCGCTTTGCCTCTGCGGGCATCGACGTGCCGGAGAGCGTGTTTTACACCTCCGCCATGGCCACCGCGGATTTCCTGCGCCGCCAGGAAGGTAAGAAAGCCTACGTCGTCGGTGAAGGCGCGCTGATTCACGAGCTCTACAAAGCAGGGTTTACCATTACAGACATTAATCCGGATTTTGTCATCGTCGGTGAAACCCGCTCCTTTAACTGGGAAATGATGCATAAAGCCGCTTACTTCGTCGCAAACGGTGCACGCTTTATTGCCACCAACCCTGACAGCCACGGACACGGTTTTAGCCCGGCCTGCGGTGCACTCTGCGCCGGCATAGAGAAAATCTCCGGCCGCGAACCCTTCTATGTTGGCAAGCCGAGCCCGTGGATTATCCGCGCGGCGCTCAACAAAATGCAGGCGCATTCCGAGCAAACAGTCATCGTTGGCGACAACCTGCGGACGGATATTCTCGCAGGCTTCCAGGCTGGTCTCGAAACTATACTTGTTCTCTCCGGCGTCTCCAGCCTCAACAACGTCGATGATATGCCGTTCCGGCCGAGCTGGATTTATCCCTCAGTCGCGGAAATCGATATCTTCTAATTCAGAATGCCGGCGCTAAGCCGGCATTTTTTATGTATCCGCAAAGAAGTAGCACTTCCGCAAAGCAAACCTCAGCCATAATTGTTAAAAATTGACGATCCGCTAATTTTCACGGCCAAAACATCATCATTTTTCAGAAATCGGCAATCCCCACTGCACTATTTATTAGCTGAAAGCTAAAACCCTTGCATTCCCTTCAGCGATTGAGCATTTTCATTACTAAGCAACGCAGCAAAGCCGCAGCAAAAGTAAAAAATCGGCAACGCAGCACCACAACTCAAATCGCTCAGGCAAGTGTACGGAGAAGTTATATGTGTTCTATCTTTGGCGTTCTGGATATCAAAACCGATGCAGTTGAATTACGCAAAAAAGCGCTGGAATTATCACGCCTGATGCGCCACCGTGGCCCGGACTGGTCAGGGGTTTACGCCAGCGATAAAGCGATTCTTGTGCACGAACGTCTGTCCATCGTTGACGTCAACGCGGGCGCTCAGCCGCTGTACAACACCGAAAAAACTCACGCCCTGGCGGTTAACGGTGAAATCTACAACCATCAGGCACTGCGCGCCGAATACGGCGACCGTTACACCTTCCAGACTGGCTCAGACTGTGAAGTCATCCTGGCGCTGTATCAGGAAAAAGGCCCGGAATTCCTTGACGATCTGCAGGGTATGTTTGCCTTCGCACTTTACGACAGCGAACAAGACGCTTACCTGATTGGCCGTGACCACATCGGTATCATCCCGCTTTATATGGGCCACGATGAACACGGCAACCTTTATGTCGCTTCTGAAATGAAAGCGCTGGTGCCCGTTTGCCGCAGCATCAAAGAATTCCCGGCAGGAAGCTACCTGTGGAGCAAAGATGGCGAAATCCGCAGCTACTATCAGCGCGACTGGTTCAGCTATGAAGAAGTAAAAGACAACGTAACGGACAAAAACGCGCTGCGTCAGGCGCTGGAAGATTCCGTAAAAAGCCACCTGATGTCCGACGTGCCTTACGGCGTGCTGCTGTCCGGTGGGCTGGACTCTTCGGTTATCTCTGCCATTACCAAAAAGTTTGCGGCACGTCGCGTAGAAGATGAAGAGCGCAGCGAAGCCTGGTGGCCACAGCTGCACTCCTTCGCCGTCGGTCTGGAAGGCTCTCCGGACCTGAAAGCCGCGCAGGAAGTTGCCCATCACCTGGGCACGGTCCACCATGAAATCCACTTCACCGTACAGGAAGGCCTGGATGCGATCCGCGATGTTATCTATCACATTGAAACTTACGATGTGACCACCATCCGCGCTTCTACGCCGATGTACCTGATGTCACGTAAAATCAAAGCGATGGGCATCAAAATGGTGCTGTCCGGTGAAGGCTCTGATGAAGTGTTCGGCGGCTACCTTTATTTCCATAAAGCGCCAAATGCCAAAGAGCTGCATGAAGAAACCGTACGTAAACTTCAGGCGCTGCATATGTTTGACTGTGCCCGCGCTAACAAGGCGATGTCTGCCTGGGGCGTTGAAGCCCGCGTGCCATTCCTGGATAAAAAATTCCTCGATGTGGCAATGCGCATCAACCCACAGGATAAAATGTGCGGTAACGGCAAAATGGAGAAGCATGTGCTGCGTGAGTGCTTTGAGTCCTACCTGCCGGCAAGCGTGGCATGGCGCCAGAAAGAACAGTTCTCTGACGGCGTAGGCTATAGCTGGATTGATACCCTGAAAGAAGTTGCGGCTGAGCAGATTAGCGACCAGCAACTGGCGACCGCCGCCTACCGTTTCCCGTACAACACGCCGGGCTCCAAAGAGGCCTATTTGTACCGTGAAATTTTCGAAGAGCTGTTCCCGCTACAGAGCGCAGCAGAATGCGTGCCGGGCGGCCCGTCTGTCGCATGTTCTTCCGCGAAGGCAATTGAGTGGGATGAATCGTTCAAAACCATGAACGATCCATCAGGACGAGCGGTTGGCGTGCACCAGGCCGCTTATTAATCTCGATTCAGTTATGACAAAACGGACCTTCGGGTCCGTTTGTTTTTATGTATTATCGCTGAAGCTTTATCCCTGTTTTTAACCGGAATTAAAAACAAAAACGTTCGTTATTGTCGATATTTCAAGCAAGCTGTTCGCAAGTCATTCAAACGAGCATTCCGAGCGGGTTTTCGGGAAAAAACTAGTTGACGCTGTAGAGTCAAGTTAGCATAATGCGCCCCGCAACGCCGATAAGGTAGCGCGTAAAAAGATGGCTACGTAGCTCAGCTGGTTAGAGCACATCACTCATAATGATGGGGTCACAGGTTCGAATCCCGTCGTAGCCACCATCTTTTTTATGCGGGAGTGGCGAAATTGGTAGACGCACCAGATTTAGGTTCTGGCGCCGCAAGGTGTGCGAGTTCAAGTCTCGCCTCCCGCACCATTTATCTCTCGCGTTGCACGGATGGGGTATCGCCAAGCGGTAAGGCACCGGTTTTTGATACCGGCATTCCCTGGTTCGAATCCAGGTACCCCAGCCATTATTTTTCGAGACATGCGGTTCACCGCGACGGTCATTGGGGTATCGCCAAGCGGTAAGGCACCGGTTTTTGATACCGGCATTCCCTGGTTCGAATCCAGGTACCCCAGCCATCGAAAAATATGATAAAGTTCGGCTACGTAGCTCAGCTGGTTAGAGCACATCACTCATAATGATGGGGTCACAGGTTCGAATCCCGTCGTAGCCACCATACAACGGAATTATTGATTAACGTCGATAAATCCTAAAAAATTGTTGGGGTATCGCCAAGCGGTAAGGCTCTGGTTTCTGATACCAGCATTCCGAGGTTCGAATCCTCGTACCCCAGCCAATTTAAAAAGTCGTTCACTCTGTGAGCGCACCCTGTTGGGGTATCGCCAAGCGGTAAGGCTCTGGTTTCTGATACCAGCATTCCGAGGTTCGAATCCTCGTACCCCAGCCACACAATGAAAAGCCCGCGCAAGCGGGCTTTTTGCTTTTGTATTTCAGGCACAACGAGCCTGATGCTCTTACCCTCTCCCGGGCGGAGAGGGCATAAAAATTAGAGTCCCAGGGCGTATTTCAGCGCTTTACGCTTCAGGCCGCCTGCTCTTTCCGCAGCCATCAGCCCAATATTACGCACCACGCGCAGCGGCCCAAGGTTGTTACTGAATCCGGCATAGAACAGATCCATTCCGCTCTGCATCAGGAAGTTGTCCGCCTGACGCCGTGCCTGGTAGCGTTTCAGGATCGCCTCACTCTTCCAGTCCTCGGCGTGGCTACGGGCATTAATTATCACATCAAGCAAAGCATCCACATCGCGATAGCCCAGGTTCACACCCTGCCCGGCCAAAGGATGAATCGTATGCGCCGCATCACCTACCAGTGCTAACCCCTGCTGTACATACTGCAAAGCATGCCGACGAGTCAGAGGAAACGCGCCGCAGGCCATCGGCGTGACCGCCCCCAGCCGCTCAGGGAAAGTGGCTGCAATCGCTTTTTGCAGCTGCGGCAGGGTCATTCCCTGCAGCTGGCGGATGCGTGCTGGCGTATCGTACCAGACGAGCGAGGCCCAGTTGTCGAACAGCGGCAAGAAGGCATGCGGCCCGGTCGGCGTGAAGTGCTGCCAGGTGCTGTCCCCGGGATCGGTCTCGCATTTAACGGTAATCAGCATGCAGGACTGGCGATACTGCCAGGCATGCACGCCTATCCCCGCCCATTTTCTGATCCGGGAATTCGCGCCATCCGCGCCAATCACCATCTCAGTATGAAGTGAATTTCCTGCTTCAAACTCAAGCGACCACCCCGCCTGCTGGCGATGGATTTGCTTCAGCCTGGCCGGGCAATGCAAAGTGACCTGCGGATGAGCTTCCAGCGCTTCCCAAAGTACGCGCTGCAGCACGTTATTCTCCACCATAAAACCAAGCTCAGGCAGGCCCAGCTCGGCAGCATCAAAACTGACGTGCGCGCTCTCCCACTCCCAGGTTTCCAGGCGGCGATAGGCATGAGCCCGCATCGCTAAAACTTTGTCCCACACGCCAAGAGACTTGAGCAGCCCAACCGATGCGCTGCTGATTGCAGAAATTCGGACATCCGGCTGGCTTTCCGGAACAAAAACCTCTGGCGCCTGATGCTCAATAACGGCTACCCGAATCCCCTGCTGTGCCAGGCCCAGCGCTGCCGCCGCGCCGACCATCCCACCGCCGACAACGGCGACTTCAATTGGTTGATTTGCCATGAGTCTCATTCCTTCATTCATCTGTGCCAATTCTACTGGCTTTTCCCAGGCTGGTCACATCCATAGCAAAGCATTACACTATCCGGCTTAATTCCTGACTTCACCTTGAGCAATGGCAAGTCGATGACAAAAAAACTCCATATAAAAACCTGGGGCTGTCAGATGAACGAATACGATTCATCAAAGATGGCCGATCTGCTGGACAGCACCCACGGCTTCACGCTGACCGATAACGCGAATGAAGCGGATGTTCTGCTGCTGAACACCTGCTCAATTCGCGAAAAAGCACAGGAAAAGGTGTTTCACCTGCTGGGGCGATGGAAGCATATCAAGGCTAAAAGACCGGACGTTATCATCGGCGTTGGCGGCTGCGTTGCTTCTCAGGAAGGGAAAAAAATTCGCCAGCGCGCGCACTATGTGGACATCGTGTTTGGTCCGCAAACCCTGCACCGCCTGCCGGAGATGATCAATCAGGTTCGCGGCACTCGTAGCCCGGTCGTTGACGTCAGTTTCCCGGAAATTGAAAAATTTGACCGCCTGCCAGAACCAAAAGCCGACGGTCCGACCGCCTATGTCTCAATCATGGAAGGCTGCAACAAGTACTGCACCTACTGCGTGGTGCCTTACACCCGTGGGGAAGAAGTCAGCCGCCCATGTGACGATATTCTGTTTGAAATCGCCCAACTGGCGGAACAGGGCGTGCGTGAAGTCAACCTGCTTGGCCAGAACGTTAACGCTTATCGCGGCGCGGCCTACGACGGCGGTATCTGCTCGTTTGCCGAACTTCTGCGCCTGGTTGCGGCAATTGACGGCATCGACCGCATTCGTTTCACCACCAGCCACCCTATCGAGTTCACCGATGACATCATCGAAGTGTATCGCGATACTCCTGAGCTGGTGAGCTTCCTGCACCTGCCTATCCAGAGTGGTGCAGACCGCGTGCTGAACCTGATGGGACGTACGCACACCGCGCTGGAGTATAAATCCACTATCCGTAAGCTGCGCGCCGCGCGCCCGGATATTCAGATTAGCTCAGACTTCATCGTTGGCTTCCCGGGCGAAACCAGCCAGGACTTCGAGCAGACCATGAAGCTGATTGCCGACGTCAACTTTGATACCAGCTTCAGCTTTATCTTCTCCGCGCGTCCGGGCACCCCGGCCGCAGATATGGTTGATGACGTGCCGGAAGAAGAGAAGAAACAGCGCCTTTATATCCTGCAGGATCGCATCAACCAGCAGGTGATGAACTGGAGCCGTAAAATGTTGGGCACCGTGCAGCGTATTCTGGTTGAAGGCACTTCGCGTAAAAGCATTATGCAGCTGTCCGGCCGCACCGAAAATAACCGCGTGGTTAACTTCGAAGGAACGCCTGACATGGTCGGGAAGTTCGTGGATGTTGAAATCACCGAAGTCCTGACCAACTCCCTGCGCGCGAAGCTGGTACGCACCGAAGACGAGATGGGCCTGCGCATTGCTGAAACACCGGCATCCGTCATCGCCCGTACCCGTAAAGAGAATGATATTGGGGTAGGGATTTACCAGCCTTAACCCTTTCAGTGGCCTGCCGGAAAGCGAGTCATGGTTCCGGCAGGCTGCCTCATTGTTTGCACTTGCATTCTGAAGACATCACCCAAATATCAATTGTGACGCTTGCGCCATCACGCTGCGGGATAAATAATTTCCCTGTAGCCGGGATTATATTTCGGCTACGCGAGACCGTTTTACTCTAACTGGCCCCGAGTGACCCAGAGGATAAGTTTGAATATCGAAACACGTGAATTAACGCTGGAACCGGCGGATAACGCCCGTCTGCTTAGTCTGTGCGGCCCTTTTGATGACAACATCAAACAGCTGGAGCGCCGACTGGGGATTGAAATCAACCGCCGTGACAATCATTTCAGGCTCACCGGCCGTGAGCTCTCCGTTAACGCCGCTGCGGATATTCTGCGCCATCTCTACGTAGACACTGCGCCAATGCGCGGCCAAAGCCAGGATATCGACCCGGAACAAATCCACCTGGCCATTAAAGAGAGTCGGGTGCTGGAGCAAACGGCAGACAGCGTGCCGGATTACGGCAAGGCCATCAATATTAAGACCAAGCGTGGGGTTATCAAACCACGTACGCCTAACCAGGCGCAGTACATCGCGAACATTCTCGATCATGACATTACCTTCGGCATTGGGCCTGCGGGGACAGGGAAAACCTACCTCGCCGTCGCCGCCGCCGTTGATGCGCTGGAGCGCCAGGAGATTCGCCGTATTCTGCTGACCCGTCCTGCCGTTGAAGCGGGTGAGAAGCTGGGCTTCCTGCCTGGGGATTTGAGCCAGAAAGTGGACCCGTACCTGCGCCCGCTGTACGACGCGCTGTTTGAAATGCTGGGCTTCGAGAAAGTCGAAAAGCTGATTGAACGTAACGTTATCGAGGTGGCTCCGTTGGCCTATATGCGTGGCCGCACTCTGAACGATGCCTTTGTCATTCTCGACGAAAGCCAGAACACCACCACCGAACAGATGAAAATGTTCCTGACCCGCATTGGCTTCAACTCCAAAGCGGTTATTACCGGTGACGTGACGCAGATAGACCTGCCGCGCAACCTGAAGTCCGGTTTACGTCATGCTATCGACGTGTTGTCCGGGGTGGATGAGATCAGCTTTAACTTCCTTAATAGTGAAGACGTGGTGCGTCACCCGGTTGTGGCCCGCATCGTTAACGCCTATGAAGCCTGGGAAACCGCCGATCAAAAGCGTAAAGACGAGCTCGCCGCAGAGCGCAAACGTGAAGCGCTTGCCCTGCAGGCCTCTGCTCAGGAGAGCAAATGAGTCAGGTTATTTTAGATTTACAGGTTGCCTGCGAGGAAGAAAGTGGCCTGCCGGACGAAGCACAGATCCAGCGCTGGCTGGATGCGGTTATCCCGCAGTTTCAGGCAGAGTCAGAGGTAACCGTTCGTCTGGTTGATACAGAAGAAAGTCACGATCTGAACCTGACCTATCGCGGCAAGGATAAGCCAACCAACGTGCTTTCTTTCCCGTTTGAAGCACCTCCTGGCATCGAACTGCCGCTGCTTGGCGACCTGATCATCTGCCGCCAGGTGGTTGAGCAGGAGGCTAAAGAGCAGGAGAAGCCGCTGGAAGCTCACTGGGCGCATATGGTTGTGCACGGTAGCCTGCATCTGCTCGGCTACGACCACATTGAAGACGATGAGGCCGAAGAGATGGAAGCGCTGGAAACAGAGATAATGCTTGCTCTTGGGTATGCCGATCCGTACATTGCCGAGAAAGAGTAGTCGGCTCAGGGTTTTCCCTTTGCCGCAGTAACGCGCAGGCAGCGCACCATCAGGCTGCCTGTTAGTATTTGATTAATATGAGGCCTTAAACCTAACGCCATGAGCGACGACAATTCACAGAATAGTGACACGCCGGAAGCCAAAAAGGGATTTTTCTCCCTCATCCTCAACCAGCTGTTTCACGGTGAACCTAAAAACCGTGACGATCTGCTAACGCTCATTCGTGATTCTGAGCAAAACTCTCTGATAGACCAGGACACCCGCGACATGCTCGAAGGGGTGATGGATATCGCCGACCAGCGCGTCCGCGACATCATGATCCCGCGTTCGCAGATGGTGACGCTTAAGCACAACCAGACGCTGGACGAGTGCCTCGATGTCATTATCGAATCCGCTCACTCCCGCTTCCCGGTTATCAGCGAAGACAAAGATCACATCGAAGGGATTCTGATGGCGAAAGATCTGCTGCCGTTTATGCGCAGCGATTCTGAGCCGTTTAGCATGGAAAAAGTATTACGTCAGGTCGTTGTCGTGCCTGAAAGTAAGCGGGTTGACCGCATGCTGAAAGAGTTTCGTCAGCAGCGCTACCACATGGCGATTGTCATTGATGAATTCGGCGGCGTTTCAGGCCTCGTGACCATCGAAGATATTCTTGAGCTGATTGTCGGCGAAATCGAAGACGAGTACGACGACGAAGAAGACGGCGATTTCCGCCAGCTGAGTCGCCATACTTGGACGGTGCGCGCCCTCGCCTCTATTGAAGACTTCAACGATACCTTCGACACGCACTTTAGCGACGAAGAAGTCGACACCATCGGCGGCCTGGTGATGCAAGCCTTTGGCCATCTGCCTGCCCGTGGCGAAACCATTGAAATAGATGGTTACCAGTTCAAAGTCGCGATGGCCGATAGCCGTCGTATTATTCAGGTTCATGTCAGAATTCCGGACGACTCGCCGCAACCTAAACTGGACGAATAACGCCGCTATGGCTATAGCTCAACTTCTTCAACGCCAGCGCATTCGCCTGCTGCTGGCGCTTTTGTTTGGTGCCTGCGGAACGCTGGCTTTTTCTCCCTATGATGTCTGGCCAGCGGCCATTGTCTCGCTTGCCGGTTTACAGGGATTAACGCTAAATCGTCGCCCGGTGCAAAGCGCCTCAATTGGCTTCTTCTGGGGGCTGGGGCTGTTCGGCAGCGGCGTTAACTGGGTGTACGTGAGCATTGCCCAGTTCGGCGGTATGCCGGGCCCGGTGAACGTATTCCTGGTGGTGCTTCTGGCCGCCTACCTGTCGCTATACACCGGCCTGTTCGCCGGCGTTCTCAGCAAGCTATGGCCTAAAACAACGTGGTGGCGCGTGGCCATTGCCGCCCCGGTCGTCTGGCAAATTACCGAATTCCTGCGCGGCTGGGTACTCACCGGCTTCCCGTGGCTGCAGTTTGGCTATAGCCAGATAGACGGCCCGTTAAAAGGCATCGCGCCGATTTTTGGGGTCGACACCATTACGTTCCTGCTGATGATCATCAGCGGCCTTCTGGTTTATGCCCTCCAGGCGCGTAAGTGGGTTCCCGCCGTGGTCTCAGCCGCATTGCTCCTCCTGCCCTGGCCGCTGCGCAGTATTCAGTGGTTTCAGCCACAGGCGGAACGCTCCGTCGACGTGGCGATGGTGCAGGGCAACATTCCTCAGTCGCTGAAATGGAATGAAAGCCAGCTGCTGGACACGCTGAAAATCTATCTGGATAAAACGCAGCCGGAGATGGGCAAGGCGCAGCTGATTATCTGGCCGGAATCGGCTATCTCCGATCTGGAAATCAATCAGCAGCAGTTCCTGACCATGATGGATGACCTGCTGCGCTCGAAGCACAGCTCGTTAATTACCGGCATCGTCGACGCCCGCCTTAACAAGCAGAACAGGTACGACACCTACAACACCATTATTACCCTTGGTGAAGGTAGCCCTTACAGCTATACCAGCAGCAATCGCTACAATAAAAACCACCTGGTTCCCTTTGGTGAGTTTGTCCCGCTTGAATCGATTCTGCGCCCGCTGGCACCGTTCTTCGATCTGCCGATGTCTTCGTTCAGCCGTGGCCCCTACGTTCAGCCGCAGCTGCTCTCAAACGGCGTCCGGCTAACGGCGGCTATCTGCTACGAGATTATCCTGGGTGAACAGGTACGCGATAACTTCCGGCCGGATACCGACTTCCTGCTGACCATCTCCAACGATGCCTGGTTCGGTAAATCTATCGGGCCGTGGCAGCACCTGCAGATGGCGCGCATGCGTTCGCTGGAGCTCGGGCGGCCTCTGCTGCGCAGCACCAATAACGGTGTGACCGCGGTGGTCAACGCCGAAGGTGATATCACCCATATCATCCCGCAGTTCACCCGCGAAGTGCTGGAGGCAAAAGTCACGCCAACCACTGGCCTGACGCCTTATGCACGTTTCGGCTTCTGGCCTCTTTGGGTCATTACCGCCCTGTTTGGCTTTGGTGCCCTGGTGATGAGCCTGCGTAGCCGTAATAAAAAGTAACCCCCCCTTCTGATAAAAAGGCCGGCAAATCTGCTGGCCTTTTTCATTTTTGGCACGAGCTTTGCTAGATTTTAGCTGTAGAAATCAAATAACTGGCGCAAAGACGCCCTGTGGCCTGGCCGTATCGGGCAATGAAAAGCTCATGCACCAAAAAGCGACATCGCAAGCACCGTTATAGTGCATCGGCATATCTTTGCCTTTAAAGGGTGCGGCGCGCTTCGCAAAAATAAACATCTTCTTAGCAATTTCTTTACATTCAGCTAGGTTAGATGTTAACAAAAGAGCATTGCATGACGCTTTTAGCAACATGAAAAAACAACAAAACACAACACTCACATCGGATACCGGTGCCTCCTCTGGCACTAAGATTAAGGAGTTGGATATGCAATTACGTAAACTGGCCACGGCAATGCTGGTAATGGGCATGAGCGCCACGATGGTTCATGCAGAAGACGCTAAGCCTCAGCAGTCAACGCTGGATAAAATCAAAGCCAACGGCGTTATCGTGGTCGGCCACCGTGAATCATCTGTACCTTTCTCTTACTACGACAACCAACAAAAAGTGGTTGGCTACTCTCAGGATTACTCTAACGCCATCGTGGAAGCGGTGAAGAAGCAGCTAAATAAACCTGACCTGCAGGTGAAGCTGATTCCAATTACCTCTCAAAACCGTATCCCGCTGCTGCAAAACGGCACCTTCGATTTTGAATGCGGTTCCACTACCAACAACCTGGAGCGTCAAAAACAAGCCGCGTTCTCCGACACTATTTTCGTGGTCGGTACCCGCCTGCTGGTGAAAAAAGGCGGTGCAATTAAAGACTTCCCGGACCTGAAAGGTAAAACCGTTGTCGTCACCTCAGGCACCACTTCCGAAATTCTGCTCAACAAGCTGAACGACGAGCAGAAAATGGACATGCGCATTATCAGCGCCAAAGACCACGGTGACTCCTTCCGTACGCTGGAAAGCGGTCGTGCCGTTGCCTTTATGATGGATGACGCCCTGCTGGCCGGTGAACGTGCGAAAGCAAAACAGCCGGATAACTGGGAGATCCTCGGCAAGCCGCAGTCCGAGGAAGCTTACGGCTGCATGCTGCGTAAAGACGACCCAGCGTTTAAAAAGCTGATGGATGACACCATCGCGAAGGCGCAAACCTCCGGTGAAGCCGCCAAATGGTTTGATAAGTGGTTTAAACAGCCAATTCCGCCGAAGAACCTCAACATGAACTTCGATCTTTCTAACGAAATGAAAGCGCTGTTCAAGGAACCAAACGACAAAGCTCTCAACTAATTAGAAACACAGGGGCCGGAAAAATCCGCCCTCCCGATTGACGAACTGAAGCCTGGACAGACTATACGTTGGTGGGTCGTTCCCCCACCAGCGTGAAGGTGCCCAAAAACGCAGGCAAAGATCTGCTTAAAGGCGCCGGCTTCTCATCAATCTTCGAGGGTAGCCTGAGCTACCCTCTTTTTTTTCTCTCGGAGTAAGTTATGTCTATAGACTGGAACTGGGGAATCTTTTTACAGCCCGCCCCGTTCGGCAACACAACCTATCTGGGCTGGATTTGGAATGGCTTCCAGGTCACCGTCGCCCTGTCAATTACCGCATGGATCATTGCTTTTCTGGTAGGGTCTCTGTTTGGTATTTTGCGTACGGTCCCTAACAAATTCCTGTCCGGGCTCGGTACGCTATACGTTGAACTCTTTCGCAACGTTCCCCTGATAGTGCAATTCTTCACCTGGTATCTGGTCGTGCCTGAACTGCTGCCGGAAAACCTCGGCATGTGGTTTAAGTCCGAACTGGATCCCAATATTCAGTTCTTCCTCTCGTCAATGATTTGCCTGGGGCTGTTTACCGCCGCTCGCGTTTGCGAACAGGTTCGTGCGGCTATTCAATCTTTGCCTCGCGGGCAAAAGAACGCCGCGCTGGCGATGGGATTAACCCTGCCACAGGCCTACCGTTACGTGCTGCTGCCTAACGCCTACCGCGTCATCGTCCCGCCAATGACTTCCGAAATGATGAACCTGGTGAAAAACTCGGCCATCGCATCGACCATTGGCCTGGTAGACATGGCGGCACAGGCGGGCAAACTGCTGGATTACTCGGCACACGCCTATGAATCCTTTACGGCGATTACCCTTGCCTATGTACTGATCAACGCCGTCATCATGGGCGTGATGTATATAGTCGAACGTAAAATTCGCCTGCCTGGCAATATGGGGGGCAAATAATGCACGATTTTGACTGGAGTTCTATTCTGCCTGCCCTGCCTTTCCTGATGCAGGGTCTGGTCATTACGCTCCAAATCACCGTTACGGCGGTGGTGATTGGTATTGTCTGGGGCACGCTGCTGGCGGTCATGCGCCTGTCGAGCTTCAAGCCGATCGCATGGTTCGCTACCGTCTACGTGAACGTTTTCCGCTCCGTGCCGCTGGTCATGGTGCTGCTCTGGTTCTACCTGGTGGTGCCGGGCTTCCTGCAATCGGTGCTCGGCCTGTCGCCAAAAACCGATATTCGCCTGATTTCCGCGATGGTCGCCTTCTCAATGTTTGAAGCCGCCTACTACTCGGAAATCATCCGTGCCGGCATTCAGAGTATTTCCAGAGGGCAGTCAAACGCCGCGCTGGCGTTGGGCATGACCCACTGGCAGTCGATGAAGCTCATCATCCTGCCGCAGGCTTTCCGCGCCATGGTGCCGCTGCTGTTAACCCAGGGGATCGTGCTGTTCCAGGACACCTCTCTGGTGTACGTTTTAAGCCTGGCCGACTTCTTCCGTACCGCCTCCACTATCGGCGAGCGTGACGGAACTCAGGTCGAAATGATCCTGTTTGCCGGCCTGGTCTATTTTGTGATTAGCCTCAGTGCATCGCTGTTGGTCAGCTACTTGAAGAAAAGGACTGTGTAATGATTACCCTGAAAAATGTTTCTAAATGGTATGGTCACTTTCAGGTGCTGACCGAGTGCTCCACCGAAGTGAAAAAAGGCGAAGTGGTGGTGGTTTGCGGGCCTTCAGGCTCCGGCAAATCCACGCTTATCAAAACCGTCAACGGCCTGGAGCCGGTGCAAAAAGGCGAGATTCTGGTTAACGGTACTCAGGTTAACGACAAGAAAACCAATCTGGCGCAGCTGCGTTCGCACGTCGGCATGGTGTTCCAACACTTCGAGCTGTTCCCGCACCTGTCGATTATCGAAAACCTGACGCTTGCCCAGGTCAAAGTGCTGAAGCGTGATAAAGCCGCGTCTCGCGCCAAAGGGTTAAAGCTGCTGGAGCGTGTAGGGCTTTCCGCACATGCCGATAAATATCCGGCCCAGCTCTCCGGCGGCCAGCAGCAGCGCGTCGCCATTGCTCGTGCCCTGTGCATGGATCCTATTGCAATGCTGTTCGACGAACCCACCTCCGCGCTCGATCCGGAAATGATCAACGAAGTGCTGGACGTGATGGTTGAGCTGGCAAACGAAGGCATGACGATGATGGTTGTGACCCACGAAATGGGCTTTGCCCGCAAAGTGGCTAACCGCGTTATCTTCATGGATGAGGGGAAAATTGTCGAAGACTCAAACAAAGACGATTTCTTCAATAATCCGCAGTCAGAGCGCGCCAAAGACTTCCTGGCGAAGATCCTGCACTAAGCAAATTGCCTAATCCAGGTAAAAGGCCTTCCCAAACGGGAAGGCTTTTTTTTAAGGTTCAAACGGGCGACGGTGAAACTGATTGTGCCCACATTTTGGGCAAACTGGCAGCACGTCCGGGGTATAAATCGCGATGTGATGATGGCAGTTTTCACACACCAGGTTTCCAAGCCCTACCACTTCACCGCTGTGATACACGCCGTGGTGGCTAAGGTCTTTAAATACTTCCCGCCACTCCAGCTGGGTTTTATCCGTAATGTCCGCAAGCTCCTGCCACAGGCTCTCTTTAATCACCCGCATAAAAACGCTGTCGGTAAATTCCTCCTGGCTTTCACCGTAGCTACGCGCGAACTCTTCGAGGTCGCGCCGTACCGCTCGCGTCACCTCTTCTATTTCCGTTCGGGTCAGTTCGCCGGTGTCATTCATCTGCTTGCGAGCGCTTGCAACCAGCGCGTCGATATCACGCTCGCCCTTGCGCAACCGTTCGCTCAGCGATTCAATCAGTTCCCGGTAAAATTGAGCAACCTTGTTCATCGTTAGCCTGCCTCCTTGAAGGATTCCTGCATTCGCGGTGTGGTAACTGACTCTAATAGTAGACCTTAATCCGGCAACGCTTTGTTAGTTTAGCCACACCCTGGGTAAAAAACTGCAAGCATCCCGTAACGGCGAAATGGTCACTGAGGGCGTTGAAAGGCTGTTTTGCCGCTGTCTAATCGGCTATGCTATGGCGATCTGAACTCGAATTCATTAAAGGCTACTTTTCGTAGCCGTCTTTCATTAACAGGACTACTGGCTGCCATGCAAGAGCAATACCGCCCGGAAGAGATAGAATCCAACGTCCAGCAACACTGGCAAGAGAACCGTACTTTTGAAGTGACCGAAGACGAAGGCAAAGAGAAATACTACTGCCTCTCAATGCTGCCCTATCCTTCCGGCCGACTACATATGGGCCACGTCCGTAACTACACCATCGGCGACGTTATCGCGCGCTACCAGCGCATGCTGGGTAAAAACGTCCTGCAGCCGATTGGCTGGGATGCGTTCGGCCTGCCGGCTGAAGGTGCTGCGGTTAAAAACAATACTGCGCCAGCCCCGTGGACCTACGACAACATTAATTACATGAAGAACCAGCTGAAAACGCTGGGCTTTGGCTATGACTGGAGCCGTGAACTGGCCACCTGTACGCCTGAGTACTACCGCTGGGAACAGCAGTTCTTCACTCAGCTGTACAACAAAGGTCTGGTTTATAAAAAAACCTCCGCGGTTAACTGGTGCCCGAACGACCAGACCGTGCTGGCGAACGAGCAGGTTATCGACGGCTGCTGCTGGCGCTGCGACACCAAGGTTGAGCGTAAAGAGATCCCGCAGTGGTTCATTAAAATCACCGCCTACGCCGACGAATTGCTGAACGACCTGGATACGCTGGACCACTGGCCAGATCAGGTCAAAACCATGCAGCGCAACTGGATTGGCCGCTCCGAAGGCGTGGAAATCACTTTCGACGTTGAAAATAGCGCCGAGAAGCTGACCGTTTACACCACGCGTCCTGATACCTTCATGGGTGTGACCTATCTGGCCGTTGCCGCCGGTCACCCTCTGGCTCAGCAGGCTGCGGTAAATAACCCAGCGCTTGCCGAATTTATTGAAGAGTGCCGGAACACCAAAGTGGCCGAAGCCGACATGGCGACCATGGAGAAGAAAGGCGTCGCTACCGGCATCAACGCCATTCATCCGCTGACCGGCGAAAGCGTTCCGGTCTGGGTGGCCAACTTCGTGCTGATGGAATACGGCACCGGCGCAGTGATGGCCGTTCCGGGTCACGATCAGCGCGACTGGGAATTCGCCACTAAATACAGCCTGTCAATCAAGCCGGTTATTCTGAATGCCGACGGCAGCGAGCCGGATCTTTCCGCCTCCGCAATGACCGAGAAAGGCGCACTGTTTAACTCCGGCGAATTCGACGGTCTGGACTTCCAGCAGGCGTTTAACGCGATTGCCGATAAGCTGGCAGCCAAAGGCGTAGGCGAACGTAAAGTGAACTTCCGCCTGCGCGACTGGGGCGTTTCCCGTCAGCGGTACTGGGGCGCACCAATCCCGATGGTGACCCTGGAAGACGGCACCGTGATGCCAACGCCTGAAGACCAGCTGCCGGTTATTCTGCCGGAAGACGTGGTTATGGACGGTATCACCAGCCCAATTAAAGCCGATCCTGAGTGGGCCAAAACCACCGTCAACGGCATGCCTGCACTGCGCGAAACCGATACCTTCGACACCTTTATGGAGTCTTCCTGGTACTACGCGCGCTATACCTGCCCACAGTACGATAAAGGCATGCTGGACTCCAAAGCGGCCAACTACTGGCTGCCGGTCGATATCTACATCGGCGGTATCGAACACGCCATCATGCACCTGCTCTACTTCCGCTTCTTCCACAAGCTGATGCGCGACGCGGGCATGGTGACCTCTAACGAACCGGCTAAACAGCTGCTGTGCCAGGGTATGGTGCTGGCGGATGCCTTCTACTACACCGGTGTTAACGGCGAGCGTAACTGGGTTTCCCCGGTAGACGCCATCGTTGAACGCGACGAGAAAGGCCGCATCATAAAAGCCCGTGACGCAGAAGGCCGTGAACTGGTCTATGCTGGCATGAGCAAAATGTCGAAGTCGAAAAACAACGGCATCGACCCGCAGGTGATGGTTGAACGCTACGGCGCGGATACCGTTCGTCTGTTTATGATGTTTGCTTCACCGGCGGATATGACGCTTGAGTGGCAAGAGTCCGGCGTAGAAGGCGCAAACCGCTTCCTGAAACGCGTCTGGAAACTGGTCTACGAACACACGAACCGTGGCGCCGCGCCTGCGCTGGACATCGCCGCCCTGAGCGAAGATCAGAAAGCACTGCGCCGCGACGTGCATAAAACAATTGCCAAAGTGACCGACGATATCGGCCGCCGCCAGACCTTTAACACCGCCATCGCAGCCATCATGGAGCTGATGAACAAGCTGGCAAAAGCGCCGCAGGACGGCGAGCAGGATCGTGCTCTGCTGAACGAAGCGCTGCTGGCCGTTGTGCGCATGCTGTATCCGTTCACCCCGCACGTTTGCTTCGACATGTGGCAGTCGCTGGGCGGTGAAGGCGATGTGGACAACGCGCCGTGGCCACAGGCTGACGAGCAGGCAATGGTTGAAGACTCTCGTCTGGTCGTGGTTCAGGTTAACGGCAAAGTGCGCGGTAAAGTGACCGTGCCTGCTGATGCCACCGAAGCACAGGTGCGCGAGCGCGCCGGTCAGGAACACCTGGTCGCGAAATATCTTGAGGGTGTAACCGTGCGTAAAGTGATTTACGTCCCGGGTAAACTGCTCAACCTGGTTGTGGGCTAAGCGCAGGAGGAAGCGTGCGACATCCCTTTGTCACCCTGTTAGTAACCCTGGCGGTGCTGGTCACCGCCGGATGTGGTTTTCACCTGCGTGGCAACACGCAGGTTCCCTCAGAGATGAAGACGCTGATCCTCAACTCTGGCGATCCTAACGGCCCGTTAACGCGTGAAATCCGTAAGCAACTACGCTTAAACGGCGTCACGATTGTGGACGATACCGGTACTGGCGTCCGCAAGGATATTCCGTCCCTGCGCGTGGGTGCTTTAGGCCTCAGCCAGGATACCGCTTCGGTGTTCCAGAACGGTCAGACCGCGGAATACCAGATGGTGATGATTGTTAATGCTCAGGTCCTGATCCCGGGCCATGACATTTATCCGATCAGCGCGAAGACCTACCGTTCGTTCTTTGATAACCCGCTGACTGCGCTGGCGAAAGACGCCGAGCAGGATTTGATTATCAAAGAGATGTACACCAACGTTGCCCAACAGCTGATCCGCAAACTGCTGGCCGTTCACGCCGCAGACCTTGAAGCAACAAAGGATGAGGAAAAACCGGTTAGTGCACAAAAATCGGTCGCTCCGGCTCCTGCTGGCCGGGTATCCACCACTCTGCCGGCAACCCCTGTTAGCAAATGATCCGAGTGTATCCGGAACAACTCCACGCGCAGCTCAATGAAGGGCTGCGCGCGGCGTATCTGCTGTCAGGTGACGATCCTCTCTTACTGCAGGAAAGCCAGGATGCTGTCCGCAAAAGCGCGCAGCTACAGGGCTTTGAAGAACATCACACCGTTCAGATTGACGCCTCCACAGACTGGCAGGCGTTATTTTCCATTTGTCAGGCCCTGAGCCTTTTCGCCAGCCGCCAGACGCTGCTCCTGCTGCTGCCGGAAAACGGCCCGAATGCGGCGATTAACGCGCAGCTGGAAACGCTGGTGAGCCTGCTTCATGACGACATCCTGCTGCTGGTTCGTGGAAATAAGCTGACGAAAGCGCAGGAGAATGCTGCCTGGTTTACCCAACTGGCAAACCGCTCCGTGCTCGTCACCTGCCAGACGCCTGAACAGGCAAACTTGCCCCGCTGGGTGTCCCAGCGCGCAAAACAGATGAACCTGACGCTGGACGACGCGGCTAATCAGCTGCTCTGCTACTGCTATGAGGGCAATCTGCTGGCACTTTCTCAGGCGCTGGAAAGGCTTTCTCTTATCTGGACAGACGGCAAACTCACGCTGCCGCGCGTCGAACAGGCGGTGAATGATGCCGCCCACTTCACGCCTTTTCACTGGGTAGATGCCCTGCTCGCCGGTAAGAGCAAACGAGCGCTGCATATATTGCAACAGCTTCGGCTGGAGGCCAGCGAGCCGGTCATTCTGCTGCGGACGTTACAGCGCGAACTCCTGCAACTGGTCAATCTCAAACGCCAGTCTGCAACGACGCCGCTGCGTACGTTGTTCGATCAGCAACGCGTGTGGCAAAACCGTCGCCAGCTCGTTACCGAGGCGCTGAACCGCGTATCGGCCGAGCAGCTTTACCAGGCCGTTCGTTTACTGACGCGCATCGAGCTGACGCTGAAGAAAGACTACGGGCAGTCTGTCTGGGACGATCTCGAAGGCCTTTCCTTGTTGATCTGCCATAAAGCTTTACCGGAAATCTTTATTGATGCCTGACACTTCTCTTCTGGCGCTGTACGGCGGGACCTTTGATCCTATCCATTACGGCCACCTGAAATCGGTTGAAGCCCTGGCACGCCTGGTGAAGCTGAAAAGCGTCACCATCATGCCGAATAATGTGCCACCTCATCGTCCACAGCCGAAAGCCAGCAGCGAGCAGCGCAAAGAGATGATTGAGCTGGCGATAGCCGGTAATCCGTTGTTTATCCTTGATGACCGTGAGCTGACTCGCACTACGCCATCCTGGACCGTGGAAACTCTGGAACTGCTCCGGGCTGAACTGGGGCCGAAGCAGCCGCTGGCCTTTATTATCGGTCAGGACTCTTTACTCAGCCTGCACCGCTGGCACCGTTGGGAAACGCTGCTCACGCTTTGCCATCTGCTGGTCACCCAGCGGCCAGGCTATCCGTTAACCATGGAAACACCCGAGCAGCAGGCGTGGCTCGCACAAAACGTAACGGATTCGGTCGAAACATTACATCAGCAGCCGGCAGGAAAAGTCTTCCTCGCGCAAACCCCACTCTACGACATCTCAGCGACCACTATTCGCCATCGCCTTGAGAATAATCAGCCCTGTGATGACCTGCTCCCGCCTGACGTACTGGCTTTTATTCTCCAGCACGGGCTTTATCGCTAAGCGTCAGGGCTGGTCTGAATTACCGGGGAGAACGACAGTGAAGTGTACTGGTTTACGCTATTATGTTTTACCGGGAGTGCCAGCCATTGACACCACCCCTCAGGCTGTTATGCTCCGCTGCCATAATTTCCTGCCCGTAAATCCGGCTTTTCTGAAATAGTTTTACAAAAATGGCGATGCAAACTCCGGCGTGCAATGGGATGATACCCCGCGATTCGCGCTGGCCGGCCAATTTTTCAGCCAAAGCCGCCTGCCCTGTTGGGTATAGGGTTATTTACGGGCCAAACCACACACTCTTATTCTCTCAGGGGGAACACTTGCAGGGTAAAGCACTTCAGGATTTCATCGTCGATAAAATCGACGACCTCAAAGGCCAGGACATCATCGCGATTGATGTTAAAGGCAAATCCAGCATCACCGACTGCATGGTCATCTGCACCGGGACGTCTAACCGCCACGTCATGTCTATTGCTGAACACGTTGTACAGTCCTCCCGCGAAGTTGGCCTGTCGCCGATGGGCGTGAAAGGCATTAACGCTTCCGACTGGGTTGTTGTCGATCTGGGCGAAATTATCGTTCACGTCATGCAGGAAGAGAGCCGCCAGCTGTACGAACTGGAAAAACTCTGGAGCTAACGGGTGAAGCTGCAACTGGTGGCCGTTGGAACCAAAATGCCTGACTGGGTGCAGACCGGCTTTACCGAGTACCTGCGTCGATTCCCGAAAGACATGCCTTTTGAGCTGGTAGAAATTCCGGCTGGAAAACGCGGCAAAAATGCCGATATCAAACGCATCCTCGAAAAAGAGGGCGAAATGATGCTGGCCGCCGCGGGCAAAGGTAACCGGATAGTGACGCTGGATATCCCCGGTCAACCGTGGGACACCCCGCAGCTTGCCACGCAGTTGGAACGCTGGAAACAGGATGGCCGCGACGTCAGCCTGTTGATCGGTGGCCCGGAAGGCTTAGCACCAGCCTGCAAGGCCGCGGCCGAGCAAAGCTGGTCGCTCTCCACGCTAACCATGCCTCATCCACTGGTCAGGGTGCTGGTAGCGGAAAGCCTCTATCGGGCGTGGAGCATTACCACCAACCACCCTTACCATCGTGAGTAAACCTGAGCGGGTAAAACTAAGCAGCGAATGAAATTACAGAATTCTTTTCGCGACTACACTGCTGAGTCTGCGCTCTTTGTGCGCCGGGCGCTGGTCGCTTTTATCGGCATTTTGCTGCTTACCGGCGTGCTGATCGCCAACCTTTATAATCTGCAGATCGTCCGCTTCAACGACTACCAGACGCGGTCCAATGAAAACCGCATCAAGCTGGTTCCTATTCCGCCGAGCCGCGGCATTATCTACGATCGCAACGGCACGCCGCTGGCGCTGAACCGCACCATCTACCAAATTGAGATGATGCCGGAGAAGGTCGATAACGTTCAGGACACGCTGGAGGCGCTCCGCCCGGTCGTTGACCTGACCGATGACGACATCGCCAACTTCAAAAAAGAGCGTTCACGCTCGCACCGTTTTACCTCCATAGCGGTAAAAACCAACCTGACCGAAGTTCAGGTTGCTCGCTTTGCGGTAAACCAGTACCGCTTCCCCGGCGTGGAAGTTAAAGGCTACAAGCGCCGCTACTATCCTTATGGCTCCGCACTGACCCACGTCATCGGCTACGTCTCTAAAATCAACGATAAAGACGTTGAGCGCCTGGATAAAGAAGGCAAGCTGGCCAACTACGCTTCGACCCACGACATCGGCAAGCTCGGCATCGAACGCTATTACGAAGATGTCCTGCACGGCCAGACGGGCTACGAAGAGGTTGAAGTTAACAACCGTGGCCGCGTTATCCGCCAGCTTAAAGAAGTGCCGCCCCAGGCAGGGCACGATATTTATCTGACGCTGGACCTCAAGCTTCAAACGTATATCGAAACCCTGCTGGCGGGCAGCCGTGCTGCGGTAGTGGTCACAGACCCGCGCACCGGCGGCATTCTGGCGCTGGTTTCAATGCCAAGCTACAACCCGAACCTGTTTGTGGATGGGATCTCAAGCAAGGACTATTCCGGCCTGCTGAGCGACCCGAATACCCCGCTGATTAACCGTGCGACCCAGGGCGTTTACCCTCCGGCCTCTACCGTGAAGCCTTACATGGCGGTTTCGGCGCTGAGCGCGGGCGTCATTACGCGTAACACTTCGCTGTTTGACCCAGGCTGGTGGCAGCTGCCAGGCTCGGAAAAACGCTACCGCGACTGGAAAAAATGGGGCCACGGCCGCCTGAACGTGACCAAATCGCTGGAAGAATCCGCCGATACCTTCTTCTACCAGGTCGCCTACGACATGGGGATCGACCGCATAGGTGAATGGATGAGCAAATTCGGCTATGGTCACCTCACGGGAATCGACCTCTCCGAAGAACGTGCGGGTAACATGCCAACGCGCGAGTGGAAGCTGAAACGCTTTAAAAAGCCGTGGTATCAGGGTGACACCATTCCGGTAGGCATCGGCCAGGGCTACTGGACAGCAACGCCAATCCAGATGAGCAAGGCGATGATGATCCTGATTAACGACGGTATCGTTCGCGTGCCGCATCTGCTGATGAGCACCACGGAAAACGGCAAACAGGTTCCGTGGCAGCAGCCGACAGAAGCCCCCGTGGGCGACATTCACTCAGGCTATTGGGAAATCGCTAAAGACGGGATGTATGGCGTAGCCAACCGGCCTAACGGCACCGCGCACAAATACTTCGCCAATGCGCCTTACAAAGTGGCGGCGAAATCCGGTACCGCGCAGGTCTTCGGCCTGAAGGCCAACGAAACATATAACGCACACAAAATTGCTGAGCGTCTGCGCGACCACAAGCTGATGACGGCGTTCGCACCGTACGACAACCCACAGTTCACCGTGACCATGATTCTGGAGAACGGCGGCGCAGGTCCGGCCGTCGGGACTATCATGCGCCAGATCCTCGACCACGTCATGTTGGGGGATAACAACACGGTACTGCCGTCTGAAGCACCGGCCACCTCGGCCGCAGAGGATCAATAAGCATGACTGACAATCCTAATAAAAAGACGATTTGGGATAAGATCCACCTCGACCCGACTTTCCTGGTGACTATCCTCGCCCTGTTGGTCTTCAGCGCCCTGGTGGTGTGGAGCGCCAGCGGTCAGGATATGGGCATGATGGAGCGTAAAGTCGGCCAGATCCTGATGGGGCTGGTTATCATGGTCGTTATGGCGCAGATCCCGCCCCGCGTGTATGAAGGCTGGGCGCCCTATCTCTACATTTTCTGTATTATTTTGCTGGTTGCGGTTGACGCCTTCGGGGCTATTTCAAAAGGGGCACAGCGCTGGCTGGACTTAGGCTTTGTCCGTTTTCAGCCTTCGGAAATCGCTAAAATTGCCGTCCCGCTGATGGTCGCCCGTTTTATTAACCGCGACGTTTGCCCGCCCACGCTGAAAAACACCGGCATCGCGCTTATCCTGATCTTCATGCCTACCCTGCTGGTTGCCGCGCAGCCTGACCTCGGCACCTCTATTCTGGTCGCCGCTTCGGGTCTGTTCGTGCTGTTCCTCTCCGGCATGAGCTGGCGGCTTATTCTGGTTGCCGTGCTGCTGGTTGCGGCCTTCGTGCCTATCCTGTGGTTCTTCCTGATGCACGACTACCAGCGCGCTCGCGTGATGATGCTGCTGGATCCGGAAAGCGATCCGCTGGGCGCGGGCTATCATATTATTCAGTCCAAAATCGCTATCGGCTCCGGTGGCCTTCGCGGCAAGGGCTGGCTGCACGGCACGCAGTCTCAGCTTGAATTCCTGCCCGAACGCCACACGGACTTTATCTTCGCGGTGCTGGCTGAAGAGCTAGGATTAGTGGGTATTCTGGTGCTGCTGGCGCTTTATCTGCTGCTTATCATGCGTGGCCTGTTTATTGCCGCTCGGGCGCAAACTACCTTCGGGCGCGTGATGGCCGGCGGACTGATGCTCATTCTGTTCGTCTATGTATTTGTAAATATTGGCATGGTTAGTGGTATCTTACCGGTGGTCGGCGTGCCGTTACCGCTCGTCAGTTACGGGGGGTCGGCGCTCATCGTTCTGATGGCCGGGTTCGGTATCGTCATGTCGATACACACACACAGAAAAATGTTATCAAAAAGCGTGTAACTGGATGAGGTGCGCAATGGGTAAGCAAAAACGGTGGGCTGGCGTCTGCATCGCTGCAGCGTTACTGGCGGCATGTTCGTCAAATGATGATAGCCAGCAGCCGGTTAATCAGCCGCAGCAGCCGGTAGTGTGCAACGGCCCAGTCGTCGAAATCAGCGGCGCAGAGCCACGCTACGAACCGCTGAATCCGTCGGTCAATCAGGATTACCAGAACAACGGCAAAAGCTACAAAATTGTTCAGAATCCGGCCAACTTCAGCCAGTCTGGCTTTGCGGCAATCTATGACGCCGAGCCGGGTAGCAACCTGACGGCCTCCGGTGAAGCGTTTGATGCCAATGCGCTCACCGCCGCGCACCCAACGCTGCCAATCCCAAGCTACGCGCGAATCACCAACCTCGCGAATGGCCGCATGATTGTGGTACGCATCAACGATCGTGGCCCTTATGGCAACGACCGCGCTATCTCACTTTCTCGCGCGGCGGCGGACAGGCTGAATACCTCGAATAACACCAAAGTTCGCATCGACCCAATTATCGTCGCGCAGGACGGTACAATGTCCGGCCCGGGCACCGCCTGTACGACAATCGCTAAACAGACCTATGCGCTGCCGGCCCGTCCTGACCTTAGCGGCGGTATGGGGAGCGTGTCCTCCCCTGTACAGCCAGCAGCCCCACAAGGTGACGTACGCGCTATCAGTAACTCCACGCTGCAAAGCGCGGATGCTACCGGTGCACCGGTTCAAAGCAGCGGTTTCCTGGGTGCACCAACGCCGCTTGCGGCGGGGGTGATAGAAACACCTGACACTGCTGCAACAGCGACAGCAGCTGCGACAACTCCGACTGCCCAGCAGCCAGCCGCAACGGCAGTTACGCCAGCGACGACGGCCACTCCGCCGGTAGCCCCACAGCCAGGCCCTATCGTTGAACAACCTGCCCCCGCCGTTGCCGCACCAGTCACGGCACCGGGTTCTGTGCAAGGCCACGTGCAACGTAGCGCGGCGGCAACCAGCGCCCCTGCCAGCAGCGGGCGTTATGTTGTTCAGGTTGGCGCCGTCAGCGATGGAGCACGCGCCAGCCAGTGGCAGCAGAAGTTGAGCCAGCAGTTTGGCGTTCCGGGCGCGGTGTCCCATAACGGCGCGGTTTATCGCGTTCAGCTTGGCCCGTTCAGCAGCCGAAATGAAGCCACAGCTCTGCAGCAGCGCCTGATGTCGGAAGCGCAACAGCAATCCTTTGTGACCAACGCTCCGTCTATGTAAAGCTGTGACTGGCATGTTTCTTGCCCGTAAATTTGTGTAAAGACCATTAACAAACTCACGTGCAAAGTCAGATGCCAGTCAAAAATGCTTTTGCTATAGTAAGGCACTTTTTTTAATTCCATCACGGACGTCGTAGTTTCATCATGAATACAGCTCTTTCTGCACGTTTTGTTAAGCGCCTGGCGCTCACCTCGGCTCTCGCCTTCGCGGCCATGGCCTCTGCTCAAGCTGACGACCTCAATATTAAAACCATGATCCCGGGCGTCCCGCAGATTGATGCAGAAGCGTATATCCTGATTGACTACAACTCAGGCAAAGTGCTGGCCGAATCCAACGCCGACGCGCGTCGCGATCCGGCAAGCCTCACCAAAATGATGACCAGCTACGTTATCGGTCAGGCGATGAAAGCCGGCAAGTTCGATGACAACGCGATGGTCACCATCGGGAAAGATGCCTGGGCGACCGGCAACCCGGTGTTTAAAGGCTCTTCCCTGATGTTCCTGCAGCCGGGTATGCAGGTGCCGGTTAACAAGCTGGTACGCGGCATTAACCTGCAGTCCGGTAACGATGCCTGTGTGGCGATGGCCGACTTCGTCGCCGGCAGCCAGGATGCATTCGTTAGCCTGATGAACAGCTACGTTTCTGCCCTGGGCCTGAAAAACACCCACTTCCAGACCGTGCATGGGCTGGATGCAGAAGGTCAGTACAGCTCCGCGCGTGATATGGCGCTGATCGGCCAGGCGCTGATCCGTGACGTTCCGAACGAATACTCTATCTACAAAGAGAAAGAGTTCACCTTCAACAATATCCGCCAGACCAACCGTAACGGCCTGCTGTGGGATACCAGCCTCAACGTAGACGGCATTAAAACCGGCCACACGGATGCTGCAGGGTATAACCTCGTTGCCTCCGCAACCGAAGGACAGATGCGCCTGATCTCTGCGGTGCTCGGCGGCCACACCTACAAAGGGCGTGAAACCGAGAGCAAAAAGCTGCTGACCTGGGGCTTTCGCTTCTTTGAAACCGTTTCTCCGCTGAAGGCCGGGAAAGAGTTCGCCTCAGAGCCAGCCTGGTTTGGTGATAACGATCGCGCGTCCCTGGGCGTGGATAAAGACGTTTATCTGACCATTCCTCGTGGCCGCATGAAAGATCTGAAAGCCAGCTACGTGCTGACCACCTCCGAGCTGCACGCGCCGCTGCAGAAAAATCAGGTTGTTGGCACCATTAACTTCCAGCTTGACGGCAAAACTATCGAGCAGCGTCCGCTGGTTGTGCTGCAAGAGATGCCGGAAGGGAATTTCTTCAGCCGAATCATTGATTACATCAAACTGATGTTCCACCACTGGTTCGGTTAATTATTGAACGCTTGAAAGTGTCGAAGTTGACCCCATATACTTAGTATCAAAGCAACTCCCGCCCGTTGGCGGGAGTTACCATTTTTATTGCCGTAACGCTGGAGCTACCATGAAAACCAAACTGAACGAACTGCTCGAATTCCCAACCTCTTTTACTTACAAAGTAATGGGCCTGGCGAAACCGGAGCTGGTTGATCTGGTCGTTGAGGTAGTGCAGCGCCATGCCCCTGGTGACTACACGCCGCAGGTTAAACCAAGCAGCAAAGGAAACTACCACTCCGTTTCCATTACCATCAATGCAACGCACATTGAGCAGGTTGAAACCCTTTACGAAGAATTAGGCAACATCGAAATCGTTCGTATGGTGCTGTAATCCGACGGCCCGGCTCAGGCCGGGTCTTAGCTCGATGACAAACAGCCGAAAAACGTGGTTTTCGACCGTTTGGGGCAAACCAGAGTGCAGCATTCATTGTTTTTATTAGATCAAAGCACGAGATTATTTACATCAATTAACTTTGTTTGCCGTCTCTGACCCGGCTCAGGCCGGGTTTTTACTGTGATATACTTCCAACCACCTTTTTCTCCTGGAGACACAGTTTTGTCTCAAGACACTATCCTGATCCGCCCCCTCGGCCTGCAGCCTTATGAACCCGTCTCGCAGGCAATGCACGACTTTACCGATACCCGCGATGAAACCACGGCCGACGAAATCTGGCTGGTTGAACACCCGCAGGTCTTCACACAGGGTCAGGCAGGTAAAGCCGAGCACGTGCTGATGCCGGGTGATATCCCTGTCGTCCAAAGCGATCGCGGCGGCCAGGTGACATTTCATGGCCCAGGCCAACAGGTAATGTACCTGCTGCTGAATTTAAAACGACGCAAGCTAGGCGTTCGTGAACTGGTGACCGTGCTGGAACAAACCGTGGTCAACACGCTGGCAGAAATCGGCATTGAAGCTTATCCGCGTGCGGACGCGCCTGGTGTTTATGTCGACGGGCGAAAAATTTGCTCTCTGGGGCTACGGATTCGCAAGGGCTGCTCTTTCCATGGCCTGGCGCTGAACATCAATATGGATCTCTCCCCCTTCCTGCGTATTAATCCGTGCGGCTATGCGGGGCTGGAAATGACGCAGGTCAGCCATTTTGTCGAAGGCATTACCGTGGCCGACGTTCAACCACGGCTGGTAGAAAACTTTATCGCTCTGCTAAACCACCCGCCTTACGAATATCAGTCCGCTGATTAATCAACTGGCCAGCAGGTTTCCTTTGCTGGCCTGATAATACCCTTCGCAAAAGCCCGACCGCCCATCAGTTATAATCACTCGTTGGATAATTTAGAAACGTCATTATTTAAATAATATGACAGCCCCGAAACCTTTTCTGTCGCTTAATTTTTTTTATTCGTGCTTGGGTTGGCAAAATAGCTACGTTAATTCCCCCAAACGCGCTATTTGTATCTATAAATATAATATTCTTTATTTTTTAGCGGAGACCTGGCATGGGGCAAAACCCACTGTCTGAGAAAAAAATCGCGGATCGCGGTGGCGAAAATAACTATCCCGTATTCAAGACGTTACGTAACATAGATTTAAACTTGCTGACTATTTTTGAGGCCGTCTACATTCATAAAGGCATCGTCAATGCAGCCAGAGTGCTTAACCTCACGCCCTCGGCTATCAGCCAGTCTATCCAAAAGTTGCGCTATATTTTTCCCGATCCCTTATTCATTCGAAAAGGTCAGGGCGTCACGCCCACGGCCTATGCGGCGCACCTGCACGAATATATCAGCCAGGGTCTGGAATCCATTCTTGGCGCGCTGGATTTTAACAGCAGCAACGACCAGCAGCGCACCATCACAATTGCGACCCAGCCGTCCATTGGGGCTTTAGTTATTCCTAAAGTCTATTCTGCGATCCGCAAAGTTAACCCAAACCTGCTTATTCGTAACGTGCCGATTAACGACGGTGAGTCCCAGCTAAGCCAGTTTCAGACCGATCTGATTATTGATACCAGCCGCCATTACGCCCGCACGATAACCAGCGTGCCGCTGTACCAGGAAAGTATCGCCGTGGTGTGTCGGGAAGGCCACCCGTGCCTTGAGCAGCGCCTGACCCTCGAAGATCTGCAAAACATGGAGCACACCTTCCTGATCATGCAGGATGACCTGCTGCGCGATTTGCGCCAGCAGATTAGCGAGCGCCTGCCTAACCGGCAGATAGCGTTCAGCAGCTACAACTATGTCACGCTGTCCTCGCTGCTGGGCAGCAGCGATCTGCTAGGCTTCATGCCCTGGCGGCTGTACGAAATGTTCAAAGAAACCTGGAATCTGCGTGCGGTCGACTGCGACCTGTTTGCCGATAAGACGATGGAAACCAGCATGCATTTTAACAAACTCAGCATTCGGGATACGGTTTTGCAGGAGATAATCAAGGCCATCCACCACGAGTTTGCCTGAGCACCAGTGGTTTTCACCTCTTGCAGGATGTTTCAGAGGTGAACACCATCCCCGTTAACCTGGTATTTAGCACAAAACAACAACCCATTTACAATTCTTTCTCCATTTCATGTTGGGGTATACTGATTCTCCCTGGCCGTGATGATATACTCCCGGCCATTAATTCAAAAATAGTTGATAGATCCTAACTTAGCTTGAATTAGCCTGATTTCATTATCCGCAACTGGAATACGCACCCTATGAGCAAACCCATTGTGATGGAACGCGGCGTTAAATACCGCGACGCCGATAAAATGGCTCTGATCCCGGTTAAAAACGTGGTAACAGAGCGCCAGGAGCTGTTGAGAAAGCCAGAATGGATGAAAATCAAACTTCCGTCTGACTCAACCCGTATCCAGGGCATTAAAGCGGCGATGCGCAAAAATGGGCTGCACTCCGTTTGCGAAGAAGCTTCCTGCCCTAACCTCGCTGAATGTTTTAACCACGGCACCGCGACCTTTATGATTCTGGGCGCCATTTGTACGCGCCGTTGCCCATTCTGCGACGTGGCGCATGGCCGCCCGGTGGCACCAGACGCCAACGAGCCTGAAAAACTGGCCCAAACGATTGCCGACATGGGCCTGCGCTATGTGGTTATCACCTCCGTGGATCGCGACGATCTGCGCGACGGCGGTGCCCAGCACTTTGCAGACTGTATTCGTGCTATTCGCGAAAAAAACCCAACCATCAAAATCGAAACGCTGGTTCCGGACTTCCGTGGCCGTATGGATCGCGCGCTGGATATCCTGACAGCGACGCCGCCAGACGTGTTCAACCACAACCTGGAAAACGTGCCGCGCGTCTACCGCAACGTGCGTCCGGGTGCGGACTATAACTGGTCGCTGAAGCTGCTTGAGCGCTTCAAAGAAGCGCATCCGGATATCCCAACCAAGTCCGGCCTGATGGTGGGCCTCGGTGAAACCAACGAAGAAATCATTGAGGTGATGCGCGACCTGCGTCGTCACGGCGTGACCATGCTGACGCTGGGCCAGTATCTGCAGCCTAGCCGTCACCACCTGCCGGTGCAGCGTTACGTCAGCCCTGATGAGTTTGAAGAGATGAAAGCGGAAGCGCTGGCGATGGGCTTTACCCACGCGGCCTGTGGTCCGTTTGTTCGTTCCTCTTACCATGCCGACCTGCAGGCAAAAGGAATGGAAGTGAAGTAACAGTCGTCACACGGTAACAACCGTCACACATTGTTACGTTTAAACTGACGTCCATAAAAAAACCGGCCATCTTGAGCCGGTTTTTTATTTTGCAGCCGTCGGTCAGTCTTTGTGGACGATGCGTTCTGCAGGTGCTTCGGTATCGGACTTCTTGCCGTTGTCGTCTTCAGCCATCGCTTTCTTAAAACCTTTAATGGCAGAACCGAGATCGCCGCCCAGCGTGCGCAGCTTCTTGGTACCAAACAGCAATACGATCAGCGCGCCGACAACCAGCAGCTTAGTAATACTAATCTCTCCCATACCTACCTTCTTTTGTGATGCGTGCCGTGGCAACGGCGAATAAAAGACCTGATTGCATTAACGGACATTTGCCCGCGCGACACAATAGCAATCTGTAACAAGGTGAATCAAGTTTTGCTTAAAAAAACATCATAACATTTGAGGTACCGCAAAGCGTCGGTTGCTCAGCACAGGCAGCATTTGCCTTACCGCCGCCACCCGTTCTGGGGCAATCTCGGCAAAAATCAGCTCTGGTACCTCGGCTGCGGCGGCAACGGTTACGCCCAGCGGATCGACTATCCTACTCTGGCCGATATTTTTAGCCCCGCACTCCCCGGAGGCGACAACATAGCAGGTTGCATCCAGCGCTCTGGCGGCCAGCAGAGTCGCCCAGTGAGCCTCTTTATGAGGGCCTTTGAGCCACGCCGCAGGTAACACCAAAACCTCGGCTCCGTTTAGCGCAAGGCTCAGCGCCATCTCAGGAAAACGCAGGTCATAGCAGGTCATCAGCCCGACGTTCATTCCGGCCACCTTAATCAGGGGGGCGACGCGCTCTCCGGCATCCACCAGCCGGGATTCCTGCACGCTGAAAGCGTCATACAGATGAACTTTTTGATAGCTCGCCGCAACCTCACCGCCGCGGATGGCCAGCAAGGTGTTCGCCGCCCGCCCGTCGTGGGTAGGCACATGCAGCGTTAGCACCGTTGTCATGCCACTCTTCCGGCTTTCAGCCCGCAGCAGCTGTACATAGCCACCGTCCAGCGGCTGCGCTGACTTTACCGACATATCCGGGTCGTTGTCATCTCTGGCCATCACCGCCTCCGGCAGCACCAGTAAATCGGCCCCCTTCTGTGCCGCTTGCGCCATCAGCCGTACGCAGGTTGCCGCATTTTCCTGCCAGACGGGCCCCACCACAAACTGCCCTACCGCAACCTTCATATTCGCCTCGCCGCTCAAAGGATTAATTACAGCACATTGGGTATAAATCTCCCGGCCTGAACGCTACACTTTTCAGATTGCTGATGTTTAATAAGGATTAATCGTGATTCAGATGCTATTCGCCGTCTTTATCGGCGGCGGGACAGGCAGCGTAGCACGCTGGTTTCTTAGTATGAAGTTTAATCCCATACACATGGGGATCCCCATCGGGACGTTAATCGCCAACCTGACCGGGGCATTTATTATCGGTCTTGGGCTGGCGCTGTTCAGCCGCTTTAGCCACGTCGACCCGATGTGGAAACTGCTGATTACCACCGGCTTCTGCGGCGGTCTGACGACGTTCTCGACGTTTTCTGCGGAAGTGGTTTTGCTGCTGCAGGACGGGCGGCTTGCCTGGGCGGGTATGAACGTTCTGCTCAACCTTGCAGGCTCTTTTATTATGACCGCGCTCGCATTTTGGCTGGTTTCTCTCTTCGTCAGCCAATAAGCCCCACGGCGTTAATGTTAGCTTAATTTTTCTCTGTCACTATCCCGGCCATGTCTTTGGGGGAGAAGGCGATGAAAGAGCAAATTACCGGCTGGGCGAGCGTGCTGATAAGCGTGGCGATTGTGGGACTGTTTTTGAAATCGTATCTGTTTGCCTGAGCAATGACAGGCAAAAAAAAACCCGCCTTGGCGGGTTTTTATATTCCACTGGTAATGACTTAGATAGGCATTACGTTTGCAGCAGAAGGGCCTTTGGCACCGTTAGTGATTTCAAACTCAACGCGCTGGCCTTCGGCCAGGGTTTTGAAACCATTGCTCTGGATTGCAGAGAAGTGTACGAACACGTCTTTGCTGCCATCTTCCGGAGTAATGAAGCCGAAGCCTTTGGATTCATTAAACCACTTAACGTTACCTTTAATCTTAGACATCAAAATTACCTTTACATGAAAAAACGACACAAATGCTGTGTCGGGCATCAGTACAACAATTGTGGTGGCTTTTGTCCAGTCCAGAATTGCTAAAAAGTGATAAAAGTCGCTAACTTTTTACTAGCTTGCGGATTACACCTTGTTTTTTAAGGGGTATAGAAATCCTCAGTTTTCGCCTGCTTTTGGTCGTACAAAATCAGAACTGGAAGCGCAGCCAGGCAAAGTAGACGTTACCGTTATTGTAGGTGCCGGGAATGTAGGTCATCTGGAAGGTTGCCGGGCCATAGCCGATAGAAGCCAGCGGCAGCACCAGAGGCACGGGGATGTATTTCCAGTTGTCCCGCGCGGTCACGCCGACGGTATAACCCAGCCCCATATGGAAGTTATCGTCACTCAACGGTCGCCAGGTTTTTTCCCAGCCATAACCGCCGATAGGTTCCCATTTGTTAAAGGAATCTTTAAACGCCATCAAATAGATGCCGTTCCAGTTACCGTCCTCATCCCAGCGAGACTGGCCAAAACCAGCGCCCCAGGGCCGCTCGTTATAGCGATCCGTTTTGTCTTTGTCATAGGCAAAGCGGGCGTGCCAGGTAATTGCCGGCACGTAAAGATCGTAATGCTCTGGCTCGTGCCAGGTTTTAGATACCTGGTCGGAGAAGGTCTCCCAGGCGTTGCTGAAAAAGCCGCCTTCCGCAGCGGCTGCAGCAGAGGTACTCACCCCAAGTGTGCAAACAAAAATCAAAATTGAGAACAGTTTATTCGTGTAAGTCACGTCGTTATTACCATATTAAAATTCGACTGGTACCTTACTGAATTATATCTCAATGAAAGCTAAATCAGCACATGAGTTGTAAAGAAAATTGTCCAGCATCTGCTGTCAATACGCTGAATTCCCAAATAACTATCAGACAATGATGAATAAACTTGCAAGCCGGAGCGCATAATTATAAACACTCCGGCTCATACACCTTATTTCCGCTTTTTAATAAGCATATATACCGCAGGGATAACCAGCATCGACAGCAGCGGCGCCGTCACCATTCCCCCAATCATCGGCGCGGCAATACGCCTCATCACCTCCGACCCGGTGCCATCGCCCCACATAATCGGCAGTAAACCCGCCATGATGGTGGCCACGGTCATCACCTTCGGCCTGACGCGCAAGACCGCCCCTTCATGAATAGCACGTCGCAGCATGCCGCCATCCTGCACCTCATCGGTTTTCTGATGTTTAATAAGCGCCTGATTTAAATAAAGCACCATGATCACGCCAAATTCAGCAGCAACCCCGGCCAGGGCAATAAAGCCAACGGCACCGGCAACGGACAGGTTATATCCCAGCAGATAAAGCAGCCATACGCCGCCAATTAATGAGAAAGGCAAAGTCCCCATAATTAATAATGCATCGGTCACTCGCGAGAAGGTGACATATAACAGTACGAATATGATTAATAAGGTAAAGGGCAACACAATTTTTAATTTCGCGGTCGCGCGTTCAAGGTATTCAAACTGCCCTGACCACGAAAGCGAAACGCCCTCAGGCAGCTTAACCTGCTCCGCAACTGCGCGCTGCATATCCTCCACGGCCGACTTCAAATCACGCCCACGAAGATCGACATAGATCCAGTTTGAAAGGCGAGCATTTTCGCTTTTCAGCATCGGTGGCCCTTCGGTGATGGAAATATTAGCCAGTTCAGAAAGCGCCAGCTGGCTGCCGTTAGCGGTGATAACGGGTAAATCACGCAGTTTTTGCAGGTTATCACGCAGCTCACGCGGGTAACGCACGTTGATGGGGAAACGTTCACGCCCCTCAATGGTTTCACCTATGTTCTCGCCCCCGATAACCGTGGACACCAGCGACTGCAATTCCTTCACTGAAACGCCGTAGCGCGCCGCTTTGCGACGATCGATGTCGATGTCCACATAGCGCCCGCCGCCCAAACGTTCGGCCAGCGCCGACGTGACGCCGGGCACCTGCTTCACCACGCGCTCAATCTGTTCCGCAACTGACTCGATGGCGGCAATATTATTGCCGTTCACCTTTATTCCGACCGGACTTTTGATCCCGGTAGCCAGCATATCAAGGCGGTTACGAATAGGCGGCACCCACACGTTGGCAATTCCCGGCACTTTGACCACGCTGTCCAGTTCGTTCACCAGCTTGTCCATGGTCATTCCCGGCCGCCACTGGTCACGCGGCTTAAAGCGAATGGTGGTTTCAATCATCGTCAACGGCGCAGGATCGGTGGCCGTTTCGGCGCGCCCGGCTTTGCCAAAGACGGTTTCCACTTCCGGCACGGTTTTTATCAGGCGATCGGTCTGCTGCAGCAATCGCCCTGCCTCACGCGTGGAAATACCCGGCAGCGTCGAAGGCATATACAGCAAATCCCCTTCGTCCAGCGGCGGCATAAACTCGCTCCCCAGCTTGCTTAGCGGCCAAAGCGTTGCCACCAGCAGCACCCCGGCCACCGCCAGCGTGGTTTTCGGCCTGTCGAGCACCTTTTCCAGCACGGGCTCGTAGGCCGCAATCAGCCAGCGGTTGATGGGATTGGCTTTTTCATCAGGGATCTTGCCGCGAATAAACCAGCCCATCAGCACCGGCACCAGCGTTATCCCCAGCCCTGCGGCCACCGCCATAGAATAGGTCTTGGTGAAAGCCAGCGGCGAAAACATCCTGCCCTCCTGCGCCTCAAGAGAGAACACGGGGATAAACGACAGGGTAATGATCAGCAGGCTACAGAACAGCGCCGGCCCCACTTCGACGGCGGCCTGCTGGGATATCTGCCAGTAATCCGCACTGCGTGGCTGCTCTCCCGGATGCTCGTGTCGCCACTGCTCAAGCACCTTGTGCATATTCTCAATCATCACTATCGCCGCATCGACCATCGCGCCAATGGCAATCGCTATCCCGCCCAGCGACATAATATTGGCGTTCACGCCCTGGTAATGCATGACGATAAACGCCCCGAGAATACCGAGCGGCAAGGTGATAATTGCCACCAGCGCGGAGCGGAAGTGAAACAGGAACAGCGAACAAATAATGGCCACCACGATAAACTCTTCCAGCAGCTTGTGGGAGAGCGTTTCTATCGCATTTTCAATCAGATGAGAGCGGTCATAAACCGGAACAATTTCAACGCCGGCGGGCAGGCTCTTCTGCAGCTGCGTCAGCTTGTCTTTTACCGCATTGATGGTTTCAAGGGCATTTTTGCCATAGCGCATGACGATAATGCCGCCTGCAACCTCGCCTTCCCCGTTAAACTCGGCGACGCCCCGACGGATTTCCGGCCCCAGCCTGACGGAAGCGACGTCAGAAAGCAGCACCGGCACGCCGTCGCGGCTGACGATCACCACCTGCTTAAAATCATCCAGACTTTTGAGATAGCCGGAGGTGCGAACCATATACTCAGCCTCCCCCATCTCGAGCACCGAACCGCCCCCTTCCTGATTGGCACTTTTTACCGCATTGATGACCTGCTCATGGGTAATATTCAGCGCCTTCATGCGCTGCGGGTCGAGCACAATCTGGTACTGACGCACCATGCCGCCCACGCTCGCCACTTCGGAAACGTTAGGCACGGTTTTCAGCTCAAATTTCAGCGTCCAGTCCTGCAGGGCTCGCAGATCGGCCAGGCTGTGCTTCCCGGTTCTGTCCACCAGCGCATACTCATACACCCAGCCTACCCCGGTAGCATCCGGCCCCAGCGAGGCTTTGGCTTCAGGCGGCAGCTGCGACTGCACCTGGCTGAGGTATTCCAGTACCCTGGATCGTGCCCAGTAAGGATCGGTCCCGTCGTCGAACAGAATGTAGACATAGGAATCACCAAACATGGAGAACCCACGCACCGTTTTAGCGCCCGGGACGGACAGCATGGTAGTGGTCAGCGGGTACGTGACCTGATCCTCAACGATTTGCGGCGCTTTGCCCGGATAGCTGACCCGCACAATGACCTGCACATCGGAGAGATCCGGGAGTGCATCAAGCGGCGCACGCTGTAGCGACCACAGCCCCCACGCCGCCATAATAATAGCGGCCAGCACCACCAGCAGGCGGTTCTTAAGCGACCAGCGGATAACGGCGGCAATCATTTGTGCGCCTCCGCCATCGGCATAAGATGAGTAATCACGGCGCCCTGTTCATCATCCATCGTGAAGCTGAACATCACCGCGTCCCCCGGCTTCAGGTTAGTCGGCGATTGCAGCGCAAACGGCATCACCATCGCCCCCCAGTTCAGCGCGGGAATAGGATGATGAGAGATGGTAATGGCATCCGCGCTCACCGCTTTTACCACACCTTCTCCGTCGTAGGTTTTCACCGCTGGCTGAGCTTTGGGCTGCGCGTCCGACTCCGGCAAAGCGCTGCGCAGGCTTGCCTCTGAGTCGATAAGGAACTGGCCGGAAGTGACCACTTTCTCCCCCTCATTCAGCCCGGAACGAATTTCCACCCAGCCTTTATCGCTGATGCCGGGCACCACGTTCACCGGGCGGAAATGGCCGCCCTCTTCGGCAACCAGCACGCGGCTTTGGCTCCCGGTTTCAATCAGCGACTCCTCCGGCACGGCCAGCACGGCGGCGCGCGGCTGCTGGTTCGCCAGACGAACGCTAAGGTACATGCCCGGCTTAAGTTTCATTTTGGGATTATCGAGGACGATACGAGCCTTCAGCGTGCGGGTGGTTGTTTCAAGGTTCGGCAGCAGCTCGCTTACCCGCCCATGGAACATCTCGCCAGGCCAGCTATCGGCGGTAGCCATAATCTCGCTCCCCGGCTGCAGGGCCTGAGCCTGCGACTGAGGGTAATCCACCACGATCCACACCGACTCGAGGCTTGCTACTTCGAACAGCGGCGCATTCGCGGTAACCTGCTGCCCCTCCCGCGCCTCAAGCTTATTCACATAGCCGGCGAGCTTCGCGCGAACGGTAACGCGAGTTTGTGATTTACCGCTGCGTTCAACCTGGCGAATCACCTCTGCGGGCATAAACTGCAGCTGTAATCGTTCTCTCGCCGCCGCGGTTAAAGCGCTGTCTCCCAGCTTGCGCACGGCCAGATATTCCTGCTGCGCGGCGGTCCACTCCGGGAACCACAGCTGTGCCAGCGGCTCCCCGGCTTTCACATACTGCTGTGGCGCTTTGACATACAGCGTCTCAACAATACCGTTGGCGCTGGCCGGGATTATCTGCACGCTGCGTTCATCAAGCGTAACGGTCGCGAAAGCCGCAAACGGCACGCTCAGCGCCCTACGTTCAACGGCTGCCGTCTTAATACCCAGGTTCTGTTGCTGGCGATTACTGACCGTCACGCCGCCGTCGCTGACTACTTCATCTGCATAACGAGGCACCAGCGCCATATCCATAAACGGCGATTTACCAGGCTTGTCGAACCGCTGCCCCGGCACCATAGGATCGTACCAGTAAAGCACTTTACGCCCGCTCTCCTGCCGGGCTTGAGACTCTGGGTGTTGGTGAGAGGTTTGCTGCTTCCCGGCGTAATAACCTGCGGCCAGCGCGGCAACAACCGCCACCGCCAGCAGGGAAAAAGTAAGTGATTTTTTCATTAGTTAACATCCTGAGGCGTAAGGTAGCGAATCGCGGCCCAGTTGGTGGCAACGGCTTTTTCAGCGCTGCTGGCGGTAAGTTCGCTGTCCAGAAGATCCCGGCGGGCGGCAAGCAGTTCAGCCAGAGAAGACTGCCCGGCGCGATACTGTGACTCCAGCAGCGACAGGCGCTGGCGCTGAAGCGGCAAAGCCTGGTCCTGCTGACGCTGCCAGACGCTTTGCGCGGCCTGGTAATTCGCCACCAGCGAGTGAACCAGCGCAATACGTTCCCGGCGAGCAAGTGCTAACTGATCGTTCGCTTCCATCGCCCGTGAAACATCCGCAGAGTAGTCTTTGTCCTGCCGCTGAGGCTTAAATAGCGGAAGATCGACGGTAAACATCACGCCCGCCATATCGTCATAACCTTCGGCGCGGCGACCGTAATAAACCTCAACGCCAACGTCAGGTTTGGCAGCCACCGCAGACTGCGCTGATTTCGCGCGAGCAACGTCAGCTTCACGAGCGGCTTCAACCACCTCCGGATGCTGCATGACGCCCTCTTCAAGCACCTCAGGTGAGGCCGGTAATCGCTGGTAGCGAGGCAGCGCGCCGTTCACGCTGTCCACGGTCTGCCCGGTCAACTGCAACAGCCGCGTTTGCGCCAGCGTGACATCACGTTCGGCAAGCGTGACCTTGTCCTGCATGGTGAGCAGCGTCATGCGGATATCCACCACGCCGGAGGCAGGCGAACTGCCGCTGGCAACGGTGGCTTTCTGGACGCTAACCTGCCGCTCGGTTTCGTTGACCAGCTTGCGGGCGGCAGTAAGCACTCGCTCAGACAGGGCGAGATCCAGCCACGCCTGCGCGGTATCACGCTGAAGGTTGGCGCGAATAACTTCGGCTTTTGCCTGGCTGCTGGCCGACTGCGCCAGAATGGTGTCCGCCTTGCGGTCGCGTTTTTCCTCGCTGACGTAATCCTGCATGATGCCGATGCGCTGCATCGTCATTCCGTCCCGGCTAAAGCGGTGATTATTGCTGCCCTGCACCGGCACGTTTTCAATACCAAACTTCAGCTTAGGGTCGGGCAACTGTCGGGCAGAGTCGGCCATCGCGTTTAGCGCGTCGCTCTGGTTACGGTTGGCGGACAGCGCCGCAGAATAGTGTTCGGCGGCCAGCAGAGTCTGTTGCAGGCTGAACTCTGCCGCCTGAGCGGCAGAGACAGATGCAGTCAACAGCACCCCGCCGAGCCAGAGGCTCAGGGTGTGTCGTTTCATGGCAACCTCGGTTAGTTAAGCGGGGTTACGGAAACCAGCTGATACCCGGCTGCATGCCGGGCGAAAGAGAAAGCAATCTTCTCCCCCAAGGCTAACGCAGGCAGCGAACCGTCTTTCGGCAAAGCGAACGTCATGGTCATGGCTGGCCAGCCAAGCCCGGCGACGGGGTGATGGGCAATAGAGACCGTATCGGCGGTGATTTTCTTCACTACGCCTTCGGTTTTGTAGACCTGAGCAGAAGGGACGGCATCAGAAGACATCGACATGCCTGGCATATCGGACATCCCCTTCATGGAGGACATATCGTGAGAAGTTTCAGCGGAAAAAGCAGGGAAAGCGGCAACAACAAGCAGCGCACAGGCCGCAGCAGAACGAATAGCGTTAAACATAATTTATCTCCAAAAACACGGTCAAAGGGAAACAGGGCTAAGCCCCAAAGCATTGACGGTGCTGGAGTTATTCTCTAAAACGGCAAAAACGAATGGTTGCCGGGGGTCCTGTTGCTGGAGGTGTAGCGTAAGGAGTGGATTCAACGGCGGTTGAGCACTGAGGCGCAATTAGCGCGAGCGAGTCGGTAACCGGTAAAGCCACCGGGGAACTGTGCCCGTTGTCTTTTTGCATCACATCCGGCACACAGTGCTTTTCGCACAGCGGATTGCTGAGTTTCGCCTGCATCGCCTTATCAGGCATCTGCATCGAACCTTCATGTTGGGCTACCATTGGGCCAGCGGTCATATCCACCGGACAATCGTAAGAGGCTATCGCCACCTGACTGTTGACAAAAAACCAGCCCAACGCCAACAGCAGCATCAAAAGATGCTTTCTGATAAAGCGCCAGCGGCCTGTCGACCAGAGGGAGGTGTGCAGCATAAAAACCCCGACATGAAAGTGACCGGCAGTATAAGCAGCAGTACATCGCGTTTTAAAGCGTTTTTTAAATGCTTTACGAAAAACTCCATCACTAACAAATCAGCAAAATAATTATTACTTCCGCGCAACGAATTGCCGGTTTTACCCACAATTTTCGTGCAACTTTTATTCTCTCTTTTTCATCATCACCTTCAATAAACGTAATGCAGCCTGCAAAACCTTTATCTAAAGTTGATCCGTTGCAATCAAAATTGATGTTCATCAGAAACTCTAAACGGGTTCTGAGGCAAATTCTTAGCCCTTTACAGTCGGCTGTAAAAAAACACTTTTTAATTTTCTGAAAGAAAACCTTTTTTAGCGGCAAGCGTAAGGACGCCGAAGAGCGCCTTAACGCACCTGGGGATATCATGCTTACAATTCTGGAACTGATTATTGGAGTGGTGGTGATTGTGGGCGTCGCCCGCTACATCATCAAAGGCTACTCGGCCACCGGCGTACTGTTTGTCGGCGGCTTATTGCTGCTTATCGCCAGCGCGCTGATGGGGCATAAAGTGTTGCCAGCCAGTGCAGAAGGCACCGGCTACACCGCTACGGACATTTTTGAATACGTCAAAATCCTGCTGATGAGCCGCGGCGGTGACCTCGGCATGATGATCATGATGCTCTGCGGTTTTGCCGCCTACATGACCCACATCGGCGCCAACGATGTGGTGGTCAAGCTGGCGTCTAAGCCCCTGAAGTTCATCAACTCGCCTTATTTACTGATGATTGCCGCCTACTTCGTCGCCTGCCTGATGTCGCTGGCGGTCTCATCCGCAACCGGCCTTGGCGTACTGTTAATGGCAACGCTGTTCCCGGTCATGGTCAACGTCGGCATCAGCCGCGGCGCTGCGGCGGCCATCTGTGCCTCTCCGGCGGCCATTATTCTGGCCCCGACCTCCGGCGACGTCGTGCTGGCGGCGCAGGCTTCAGAAATGTCGCTGGTCGATTTCGCGTTTAAAACAACGATTCCTATCTCCATTGCGGCCATCATCAGCATGGCGATTGCGCACTTCTTCTGGCAGCGCTATCTCGATAAAAAAGAGCACATCACCCACGAAATGCTGGACGTGACTGAAATTCAGACCACCGCGCCCTCTTTCTACGCCCTGCTGCCGTTTACGCCGATCATCGGCGTGCTGATTTTCGACGGCAAATGGGGCCCGCAGCTGCATATCATTACCATCCTGGTGATTTGTATTCTGATTGCCGCCCTGATTGAGTTTTTCCGCAGCTTCAATACCCAGCACGTCTTCTCCGGTATGGAAGTGTGCTACCGCGGCATGGCGGATGCTTTCGCCAACGTGGTGATGCTGCTGGTTGCCGCCGGCGTATTTGCCCAGGGGCTGAGCACCATCGGCTTTATTCAAAGCCTGATCTCAATTGCCACCTCGTTTGGCTCGGCGAGTATTATTTTGATGCTGGTGCTGGTCGTGCTGACCATGCTGGCGGCCATGACCACCGGCTCCGGTAACGCACCGTTCTACGCCTTCGTTGAAATGATCCCGAAACTGGCCCACTCTTCCGGCATTAATCCGGCTTACCTGACCATTCCGATGCTGCAGGCCTCCAACCTTGGGCGCACGATTTCACCGGTGTCCGGCGTCGTGGTTGCCGTCGCAGGGATGGCAAAAATCTCACCTTTTGAGGTGGTAAAACGCACATCTGTTCCGGTTGCCGTCGGCCTCATCGTGGTGATTATCGCCACGGAGATTCTGGTTCCTGCTGCGGCGATCGTTCACTAAAAGACTCTCGCCTTCGCTAAAAGCGCCTGCGTAGGGCGCTTTTTTTATGCCTATAATAAGCCCGCCTCCAGGACAGATAAGAGAATAACGATGAATTTCATCCCGCGTCATTTACTGCTTTGCACCCCGCTTTTCCTCAGCCCGCTCGCTTTCGCCGACTCGCTGCAGCCCAGCCAGTACGGGGATTTTGACCGTTACGTGCTGGCGCTTTCCTGGCAAACTGGCTTCTGCCAGAGCATGCACGATCGCAACCGCAACGAGCCCGCCGAGTGTAAAGCTCAGCAGGAACAGGCGGATAAAAGCGCATACCTTACCGTTCATGGCCTGTGGCCAGGGTTACCCAAGTCCATCTCCTCGCGCGGCGTGGATGAAAAACGCTGGATGCGTTACGGCTGTGCGACTCGCCCCATCCCGAATATGGCCGAAGCCAGAGCCTCAAACAAATGCGCTGCGCCGGATACCGGGCTTTCCGTTGAAATGGCGTCAAAACTGGCGGGTGTGATGCCCGGCGCTGGAGGCCAGTCCTGCCTTGAGCGCTACGAATACGCCAAACATGGCGTTTGCTTTGGTTTTAACCCGGACGATTACTTCGGCACGATGGTACGGCTTAACGGCGAAGTGAAGCAGAGCGACTTTGGTAAATTTCTTGCCCAGAACTACGGCCAGGTGGTAACGCGTAAGGCGTTCAACAAAGCCGTGAAGAACACCTGGGGCAGCGACGCCGTAGAGGCCTTCAAGCTAACCTGCGACGGCAATCCGGCCTTTCTCACGGAAATGCAGATCTCACTGCTGGCAGATAAGATCAACCAGCCGCTGCAAAGCGCCTCGTTTGCACCGCAAAAACATCCCGGTAACTGCGGGAAAAGCTTCCGCCTGGATGCGGTTGGCTACTGAGCAAAGATAAATACTGAAGTCAAAAATTAATCGCATCACTATTTGTTCAGGTTTTTTGGTTATAGCCTTCAGGTATCGGAACTGGAGGTCACCATGAGCAGAACAAAACGGTATTTACTGCAGTTAAAAGCGCAGTTTGAGCAGGAAGGTAAAAAGCAAAAACTGCTGGGATGCATCTGGCTCTCGCCACAGCAGCGCTACGAGATCCTCAAAGAGCTTCTGCTGCCGATTGCAGAACACCATGTTCGTTAAAATCACCGGGCCAGCGAATAAATCGCTGGCCCGCTCGTTCGATAATTCGAAAATACATCTCTTCTGCTACGGAATTACCGAACTGAAAGCCTGAATTAATAACCTGCGGCTTTATTAGCAGCCTTAATTCTTTCATTTCTCATATTTTTATCATGCGAGTCTTTGGCATTTAATATTTCACCCGTCGCGCTGATAAAATCCGAGGCCGTACAGCCGGTTAGCAGTAGCGCCGTAGAGAAAAAAACCGCTTTAAGCATAGAACCATCCATGATGAAATTAATACTGACAATATCAACAAACTAGATTAAAAACACAAAGAAACTGCATTTTCCAATGATATTCAACGGGCGTGGATTTTAGCCAGCGTGAAAATAAACACAAGAATTTTCCGCCCCGTTGAAATAAATTACCCATAAAGGATTACTGCCAGAAAAACATAATAAAAACACAGTCGTTCTACTGTCTGCCGACAACTGGATATCCCCCTGGGTAAATTCTATCCCCCATATCCTCTGCCTGCGAGCCAAACCCGACACGGGTGCATGTCAGATTTTTTCTGACCAAACAATTCCCGCGCTCACCTTTCACTCTGATTATTTTGATTGTTTGAACTTCATCCCAAAATGTAAACGAACATGACAGAGTTCGTTTACAGCCGCCCCAATGTTACCGATATCATGTTACCGGTATCAGCACCACCTGAAGGCACGCCTCTGGTGCATTCATCCAAAAATTCGGCCTTGGGGAAATAAAATGACCGAAATAACAACAAGTTTAGGCGCAGGAACCCTGTTGGGCATTGCAGCCTGCTCCGTCGTGCTCCTGCTCGTTTTGATCATGCGCTTTCGCGTGCATGCCTTCCTGGCGCTAACCCTGGTGAGCGTCGCAGTGGCGCTGGTCACCGGCGTTCCTTTCGATAAAATCGTGCCGACGATTCTGGGCGGCTTTGGCAGCACCCTGGCGGGAGTCGCCTTACTGGTTGGGCTTGGGGCCATGATCGGCCGCCTGCTGGAAATCTCCGGCGGGGCGAAAGTGCTGGCCGACACCCTGGTGGGCACGTTCGGTTCGCACCGGGCGCCTTTCGCGCTTGGCGTCGCGTCCCTGCTGTTCGGCTTCCCTATCTTCTTCGACGCAGGCCTGGTGGTGATGCTGCCGATTATTTTCAGCGTGGCGAAGCAGTTTGGCGGCTCAACCCTGAAATATGCGCTCCCGGCGGCCGGTGCCTTTGCCGTGATGCATGCGCTCCTGCCTCCCCATCCTGGCCCGGTTGCCGCCAGTGAACTGCTGGGTGCCAACATCGGGCTGCTGGTCGTCGTGGGGCTGATTATCGCCATCCCGACCTGGTATATCGGGGCCTATCTCTTCGGGCTGTATGCCGGGAAGAAATTCGACATTCCGCTGCCGAGCTCCTTCCTGGGCAAAATTGAGGCAGACGAGAATCATCAGCCGCCGTCTTTCGGCATGGTGATGACAATTTTACTGCTGCCGCTGGGGCTTATCTTCCTGGATACCGGCCTCAATACCGCCACGGTGCTCGGCTGGGTCAGCGCGGACAACACGCTGGTTAACTTCTTACGCATGCTGGGCAAGACGCCTATTGCGCTGCTGATCACCGTGTTCTTTGCGCTGATGGTCTTCAGCGGCAAGCACGGCCGTCAGCACCTGGAAAAAGTCTGTGACGGCGCCCTGGGCCCGATCTGCGGCATTATTCTGGTTACCGGCGCGGGCGGTATGTTCGGCGGCGTACTGCGTGCAAGCGGCATCGGCGATGCGCTGGCCGGCGTGCTCTCAGACACCGGCATGCCGGTTATTGTGGCCGCATTCGTTATCTCAACCGCGCTTCGCGTCGCTCAGGGGTCTGCCACCGTCGCACTGACCACCACCGCCGCGCTGGTCTCACCGATGGTCGAAGCCACAACCGGCCTGAGCCAGTTTGACCTGTGCTTTATCGTTATCGCTATCGCGGGCGGCGCAACCGTGCTCTCTCACGTGAACGACTCCGGCTTCTGGCTGGTGGGCCGCTTCCTGGAAATGGATGAGAAAACAACGCTGAAAACCTGGACCGTGATGGAAACGCTGATCGGGACCATCGCCTTCCTGCTGGCGGCATTGGGCAGCGTGATTTTGTAAGCGCTGCGGGTAAAAGCAAAATGTGACCGATCTCGCTTTCAACTGCAGGCTAAGCTCAGTATCATCAGGATTACATGTACAACCCTCGCCGGTTTCGGTGAGGGTTTTTCTTTGTACGATTTCAGCACATGAGTGCCCTGTTTTTTACACGGAGAGAAAAATGTCCAGACCTGCCATCATCATTAACGAACTAGACGCCGAACGCCTTGACCGCCTGCTGGAACAGCCGCAGTACGCCAAAGCACCGCTGGCAGAGGCGCTGAACGCCGAACTGGATCGCGCTGAGATGTGCAGCCCGGAAAAGATGCCGCCGGACGTTGTTTCCATGAACAGCCGCGTAGAATTCCGCGACCTGAGCAATCAGGAAGTCCACGTTCGCACGCTGGTTTACCCGGCCAACCTGACCGACAGCGACAATCAGCTTTCCGTGATGGCGCCGGTCGGTGCCGCGCTGCTCGGCCTGCGGGTGGGCGATACCATCAACTGGACGTTGCCCAACGGCGGCCAGACCCATCTCGAAGTGCTGGCGCTGCAATATCAGCCGGAAGCCGCCGGTGAATTCCACCGCTAATTCTGTTTTCCCCTCTGATATAAGGAGGGGAATTTACCTTAAAGCATAACTTCCCGCCGCCCATATCAGCTTATAATTGCTATCAACAACTACCAATATTTATAGCTTTCGCATTAAAAGCACAGATTTACATTTGTAAAAAAAATTGACAAAATTGCCGCCCTTTGTTGATGAGTTGTATTCACCTAAAACGAAAACATCCGCTTTCAGGTTATTTTCCCATCATAAAGACAGTATCCCCTCTATTTTCCCGCCCATTAATTTGAATTAACGATTAATGTTGCAGGCGGCCATGCCGATATTTTTCCGATTGTTTTATATAAATGGAGACGTTATGAAAAAGGTTGCTAAGTTATTCGGTATGTTTGTGATTTTAGGCGTTCTTGCAGGCTGTGCGCGTACTGCGCCTATCGCGAACATTCAAACCACCGTGAGCGCTGGCCACACTGAAGCACAGGTTAAAAGTGCCATTCTTAAAGCCGGTATTCAGCGTCAATGGATAATGAACGAAGTTAGCCCAGGTGTTATCAAAGCACGCCAGCAGACTCGTGAATTCACCGCAGAAGTGCGTATTAACTACACCGCAAACAGCTATTCTATTAATTACGAAAATAGCCTGAACCTGCGCGCCTCCGGCGGCAAAATTCATAAAAACTACAACCGCTGGATTCGTAACCTGGACAAAGATATCCAGGTTAACCTTGCCTCTTCCGGCCTGTAATTTTGCTTAACGCCGAATCTGAAGGTTCGGCGTTTCTTCTTTTATTATCACGTTGACAGGTAATGCAGCACATGTACGAACAGGACAGTCTTAGCGCATTGGATGCCATTACGGAAGCCCAGCGAATTGCCTTTGCCCCCATGCTGTTTCAAACGGCGCTCTGTCTACGAAATGCCGGCGTGCTCGCTTACCTCGACAAGCAAGGGAAACAGGGCGCAACCCTCGAAGAAATAACGGAATCCTGCAACGTTAACGAATACGCTGCCAGCGTTTTACTGGATATGGGCCTGAGTGGACGCATTATTTTCAGGCAAAATACGCATTATTTCCTGGCAAAAATCGGCCATTTCCTGGTGCACGACACCATGACGCGTGTGAATATGGATTTCACCCAGGACGTTTGTTATCAGGGACTGTTTTTCCTGGAGGAAGCGTTAAAAGAGGGTAAACCCTCGGGCTTAAAAGTGTTTGGCGACTGGCCGACCATTTACCCCGCGCTCTCGCAATTACCGACTTCCGCCAAAGAGAGCTGGTTTGCCTTCGATCATTACTATTCCGATGCGGCTTTTGACGCAGCCTTACCGCATGTTTTTGCCCACCAGCCTGCCCGGCTTTATGACGTTGGCGGGAATACCGGAAAATGGGCAATACGCTGCTGTAAATATGATGCAGAAGTGGCGGTCACGCTGCTGGATTTACCACAACAAATTGCACTCGCACGTGAAAATATAGAGAATGCTGGGCTTTCCGGGCGTATTGATTTCCACAGCGTAGATATGCTGAGCGATTCCCCCCTGCCCGGTGAGGCTGATATCTGGTGGATGAGCCAGTTCCTGGACTGCTTCTCGTCGGAGCAAATCATTAAGCTCCTCAGCAACGTTGCTCGGGTCATGAAACCCGGCGCAAGGCTCTGCGTGATGGAACTGTTTTGGGACGCACAAAAATTTGAAGCGGCTTCGTTTAGCCTGAACGCCTCTTCGCTTTACTTTACCTGCATGGCCAACGGCAACAGTCGTTTTTACAGCGTAGAGAAGTTTTATCGTTATCTGGAAATGGCCGGATTCCAGGTGTCGGAACGCCACGACAACTTAGGCGTTGGTCATACCCTGCTGGTATGCCAGAAAACCTCCTGACCCGGCGCACGTTCAGCGCTGGCGATTAGAATAACGCTCGAATTGATCGCAGAACCACGCGGATGAAATTTGCACTCAACATTATTGACTGGCAGGCGAAAGCGCCGGGTCTCAGCAACGCGGCAGAGTGGCAGCACTGGTCGCAGCATGGGCAGGCTATTGACCCGACTCAACCTCAGGGCGCGCTAAGCGAACTTCCGATGATGACGGCCCGCCGCCTGAGCTCAGGCAGCAAACTGGCCGTTGACTGCGGCCTCGCCATGCTTCGTCGCCACGAGATTGATGCCGTACTCTATACCAGCCGTCACGGAGAGCTGGAGCGTAACTACAGGATCCTGCAGGCGCTGGCATCTGAGCAGCCGCTCTCCCCCACGGATTTTGCGCTTTCGGTGCATAACTCCTCTGTCGGTAACCTGACGATTGCCGCCAAAAAGCCGATTACCTCCGCGTCGCTGTCTGCAGGTAAAGACACCTTCCAGCAGGGGCTTTGTGAAGTCATCTGCCTCTTACAGGCGGGTTACAAAAAAGTCCTGATGGTCGATTTTGACGGCCTGCTGCCGGCGTTCTATCACCCGCGACTGGCGCCTGAAATGACGACCTGGCCCTATGCGGTCGCGCTGGTCATTGAGGCCGGAGACAATCTGCGGTGCAGCACGCAAAAAAGCGAAGCCGCCGGCGAGCCCGCATTGCCGCAAAGCCTGCTGTTTTTACAGCACTATTTAAATGACACCCCGGACTTTATCCTGCAGGGCGAGCGCGTTGCATGGCTCTGGAGTCGCGCGTGAGCGGCGTTGCGGCACGGCTAAACTGGCTATGGCGGCTCGTCATGACGGGCTTCTGCTTTGCGCTTTTTGGCCTCGGTGGCCTGCTGCTTTCTACCGTCTGGTTTAACTTACTGTTGGTGTTTATCCGGGATAATGCGAAGCGTCGCCGCATTGCACGCCGCAGTATCGCCGCCAGCTTTCGCCTTTTCCTGACGGTTGCCAGAGCCATTAAGGTGCTCGACTACCGCATCGAAGGCCAGAGCATTCTGCAAGCCGAGCGCGGATGCCTGGTGGTTGCCAACCACCCAACGCTCATCGACTACGTGCTGCTCGCCTCCGTAATGCCAGAAACCGACTGCCTGGTTAAAGATGCTCTGCTGAGAAACCCGTTTGTCAGCGGCGTTATTCGCGCAGCGGACTACCTGGTGAACAGCCAGGCCGATGCCCTGCTGCCGGCAAGCCGCCAGCGGCTACAGCAAGGTGACACAATTTTGATCTTTCCCGAGGGCACGCGAACGCAGCCCGGCGGTAAAATGACGCTTCAGCGCGGGGCGGCCAACATCGCCGTGCGCTGCAACAGCGACTTACGCGTTGCGACGATCCACTGCAGTGAGAACCTGCTGGACAAGCAAAGCAAATGGTACAATGTGCCCCCCGCGAAACCCTTGTTTACCGTCAGGGTGCGCGAGCGGATAAGCATTGACCAGTTTCATCAGGCAAATTCACAAGAACCGGCGCTGTCCGCAAGGCAGTTAAACCGGCACCTTTTGCTTCAATTACAACAGGGGACGAAACCTCTTTCGGGTATTAATGATGCAAGCGCTCTATCTTGAAATTAAAAATCTCATCATAAACACACTCAATCTGGATGAAATGTCGAGCGACGACATTGACACCGATGCCGCACTTTTTGGCGAGGGTTTAGGCCTGGACTCTATCGATGCTCTGGAACTGGGGCTGGCGGTGAAAAACCAGTATGGCGTGGTGCTTTCTGCCGAAAGCGAAGAAATGCGTCAGCACTTCTTTTCCGTTGCCACGCTGGCATCTTTCATTCACGCGCAACGAGCCTGAGGAGAGTCCGTTATGACCGACCCACACGCTATCTATGAAGAAGTCTCCGCGCTGTTGGTAAAGCTGTTTGAAATCGATCCTCAGGACATCAAGCCAGAGGCTCGCCTGTATGAAGATCTGGAGTTAGACAGCATCGATGCTGTCGACATGATCGTTCATCTGCAGAAAAAAACCGGCAAAAAAATCAAACCGGAAGAGTTCAAGGCCGTTCGCACCATACAAGATGTGGTCGATGCGGTAGAACGTCTGATACGAGAAGCGTAACGCGCTATGCGGTGCGCTCGCGCTTTTCCGGGTGTACAGCTGCTGACCGGTCTGCTACTGCTGGCCTGGCCTGGTATTATCTGGCTAGGTCTGGCGCATAACAGCCTGCACTGGCTGCTGCCGCTCATGGCTCTGCTGCTGTTTTTCCGCTTTCGCCAGACCCGGCGACAGGCGGGCCCTTTGCGAATCGTCACTCAGGTTGTTGCCGTTGCCGGAATCATCCTCTGCGCGGCCAGCTACCTGCTGAAAACGCATCAGCTGCTGCTGTTTTATCCGGTGGTGGTGAACAGCGTCATGCTCGCCGTCTTCGGCGGTTCGCTGTGGTCCTCGATGCCGATTGTCGAACGTCTGGCACGCCTGCGTGAACCGGATCTTCCTGAACCGGCGGTGCGTTACACCCGCCGCGTCACGCAGATCTGGTGCCTGTTTTTTGTGGCTAACGGCAGCATTGCGCTGTTTACCGCGCTGTACGGCGATATAACGCTGTGGACGGCATGGAACGGCATGATTGCCTATCTGCTGATGGGCACGTTAATGGCCGGAGAATGGCTGGTCCGCCGCCGGGTGATTAAAAGAGAATCTCAATGAAGCAACCGCTTTCTCTGGCCGGGTGGCTAACCGCGCCACGCTCTTCGTCCACGCTCATTGCCTGGCTTGGCAATCAGGAATGGACGCTGGGGCATTTGCGCCACGACGTCGCACGGCTGATGCAGCACATGGCCCATCGCCCCGGCCAGCGCTGGGCGCTGTGCTTTGAAAACAGCTACCTGTTTCTTGTGGCGCTGCTGGCGACGCTTCACGCCGGGAGAACGCCGGTTATCCCAGGGCACTGCCGGGTTGCGCTGCTCAATGAGCAACGCAGCCTGTTCGACGGCGTATTGAGCGACAAAGATCTTGCCTGGCAGGGGCCGCTTTGTATTGTGCGATCCGGGCAACAAACGGCAGAAGAAGCCGTCTTTTTCCCCGAGGTTGCTGCCGATGCCTTTGTGGAGCTGTTCACCTCAGGCTCGACCGGCACGCCTAAACGCGTGGTGAAATCCATTGCTCACCTTGATCGGGAAGCCGCCCTGCTCACGGCGCATTTTGCCGAACGCCTGGAAGGCTGCAGGATAGTCGCCTCGGTCGTGCCGCAGCATCTTTATGGGCTGACCTTCCGCATCTTTTTGCCTATGACGTTAGGCCAGCCGCTTCATGCCGCCATGCTTTATTACGCCGAACAGCTTGCCGCGCTGAGCCATGAACATCGCTACGCGTTTATCAGCAGCCCGGCCTTTTTGAAACGTCTGGATCTCCAGCTTTCTCCCCCGCCGGTAAAAACGATCCTCTCGGCGGGCGGCCTGCTGCCCTGGCAGGACGTGGCGCAGGCAGCGCAATGGCTGGGCGTCTTGCCGGATGAGATTTACGGCAGCACCGAAACCGGCGTGCTCGCGTGGCGCTACCGGGAGCACGATGACGTGGCCTGGCTGCCGTTCCCGGGCGTAAAAATCACTCCAGAAAGTGAATCCTTCCGCGCCAGCTCGCCGCTGATTGCCGCCGAAGAAGGGCTGCTGCTTGACGACGTCCTTCATATTGAGGAAGACGGCAGATTTCGCCTGATGGGCCGTCGCGGGCGCGTGGTGAAAATTGAAGAAAAACGTATTTCGCTGACGGAAATTGAGCAGCGTCTGCTGGAGCTGGAAGGTATTTCCGAGGCGGCGGCGCTGCCGGTTTCTCGCGGCGGGCGTCAGGGGATTGGCGTTCTGCTGGTGCTCAATGAATCTGCACGCCAGCGCTGGCTACAGCGCAGCGGCAAGGCTCAGGAAATGGCCTGGCGAAGGTCGCTTCAGCCGTGGCTTGAACCGGTCGCTATGCCGCGCTACTGGCGCGTCGTGGACGAAATCCCGGTCAATAACATGAACAAGCGTGTCTATGCGCAATTACAGGAGTTATTTCATGAAACCTCATGAAATTGAGCGCCATCAGGCACAGCCAGACAGGCTGGAAGTCGTGCTTTATCTCGACCCTTCCCTGTTTTGGTTCCAGGGCCATTTCGCCGTACAAGCTCTGCTGCCGGGCGTTGCTCAGCTGGACTGGGTGATGCTGTATGCCCGCGAGGTCCTGGCGCCGGATTACCGTTTCCACAGCATTCAGAACGTGAAGTTCCAGGCTCCGCTGCTGCCGGAAACCACCGTCACCTTAGCGCTGGAATGGCAGGCAGACAGGCAGATCTTAAGCTTTAGCTTCAAACGTCATGCCGGCGAGGAGCGCCATACCGCCAGCAGCGGGAAGATTCGCCTATGTCGCTGACTTTCCGCCCCTGCGTGCTTATCCCCTGCTATAACCACGGCGCCATGATGCCGGGCGTTCTCACGCGCCTTGCGCCCTTTGACCTGGCCTGCATCGTTGTCGACGACGGTAGCGATGAAACTACGCGCCGGGTGCTTGAGCAACTGGATGCCCAACACGCGAACCTGACGCTGATTCGCCTGCCGTCGAATGCCGGAAAAGGCGAAGCCGTCATTCAGGGGCTGAAGGCCGCCGCAGAAAAAGGCTATAGCCACGCCGTGCAGGTGGATGCCGACGGCCAGCACGCCGTGGAGGATATCCCGAAGCTGCTTGCGCTGGCGCAGCAGCACCCGGAGGCGCTGATTTCCGGGCTGCCCATTTATGACGACTCCATTCCTCGCTCGCGCCTGTATGGCCGCTGGGTAACCCACGTGTGGGTGTGGATAGAAACGCTGTCGCTGCAGCTGAGAGACAGCATGTGCGGGTTCCGGGTTTACCCGGTCGCCCCTACATTGCAGCTGGCCGGGCGGGTTCCCTTGGGCAAACGCATGGACTTCGATACCGAAGTCATGGTGCGCCTTTACTGGCAGGGCATCACCAGCTATTTCGTGCCGACTCGCGTGACCTATCCGCTGGACGGCCTGTCGCACTTCGACGCGCTGAAAGATAACTGCCGCATCTCGCTGATGCACACCCGCCTGTTCTTCGGCATGCTGCCGCGCATCCCTGCCCTGCTGTTCCGCCGTAAAAAACAACACTGGGCAGAACAGAAAGAGGTTAAAGGCCTGTGGGGAATGCGCCTGATGCTGCTGGTCTGGCGTCTGTTGGGGCGAAGGGCATTTTCGCTGCTGCTTTATCCGGTAGTGGGCGTTTACTGGCTCACCGCCCATCGCGCTCGTAAAGCCTCGCAAAGCTGGATCTCACGCGTACGCACGCAGCTTGCGGCCCGCAATATGCCTGTACCGGCCAACCTGACCAGCTTCCGCCACTTCCTGCGTTTTGGCGACGCCATGCTGGATAAAATCGCCGGCTGGCGCGGCGAACTGCGGCTGGGCCGTGACGTTCTGTTCGCGCCCGGCGCGGAGCAAACGCTCAACGCCAGCGGCACCACGGGCAAGCTGCTGCTCGCCTCCCATTTGGGCGACGTAGAGGCCTGCCGCGCACTGGCGCAGCTGGAAGGCAGCCAGACCATCAATGCGCTGGTGTTTAACGATAACGCCCAGCGCTTTAAGCAAATTATGCAGGAGATGGCGCCTCAGGCCGGGCTGAACCTGATGCCGGTCACCGACATCGGGCCCGATACCGCCATGCTGCTCAAAGAGAAGCTGGATCGCGGCGAGTGGATTGCCATTGTCGGCGATCGCGTGGCGGTAAACCCTCAACGCGGCAACGAATGGCGCGTCTGCTGGAGTCAGTTTATGGGCCAGCCCGCGCCGTTCCCGCAGGGGCCGTTTATCCTGGCTTCTATTCTGCGCTGCCCGGTAGAGCTGATTTTTGCCCTGCGCGAGGACGGCAAGCTTCGCATTCACTGTGAACCCTTTGCCGACCCGCTGCTGCTGCCACGCGCGGAGCGCCAGGCCGCGCTGCAACGCACCATCGACCGCTACGCAGAGCGCCTTGAACACCACGCTCTGCGGTCGCCGCTCGACTGGTTTAATTTTTTCGATTTCTGGCAGCTGCCGGACGTCAAAGACAAGGAGTAAAGGGTGAATAACGATCCCCGTTTTACCGCAGAAGTCGAACTGACTATCCCTTTTCATGACGTCGACATGATGGGCGTCGCCTGGCACGGCAACTATTTTCGCTACTTCGAAATTGCCCGTGAGGCGTTGCTGAACCAGTTCAACTACGGCTACCGCCAGATGAAAGAGTCCGGCTATTTATGGCCGGTGGTAGATACCCGCGTGAAGTACCGTAATCCGCTGACGTTTGAGCAGCGTATTCGCGTTCGGGCAAGCATTGAGGAATACGAAAACCGCCTGCGTATCGGCTATGAAATTTTCGATGCCGAAACCGGAAAACGCGCCACCAGCGGCTACACCATTCAGGTCGCGGTTGAAGAAAAAAGTCATGAACTGTGCTTCGTCAGCCCGGACATTTTATTTGAACGTATGGGAGTCAAACCATGAAATATTGGCCAGTGCTGGCGCTGCTGCTCAGCCCCGTCGTCAACGCCCTGACGCTTGATGCCCTGCAACAACGCTTCACCGAACAGCCGGTGGTCCGCGCGCACTTCGAGCAAACGCGTACCATAAAAGATCTGCCGCAGCCGCTGAAATCCTCCGGCGAGATGCTGATTGCCAGAGATAAAGGCCTGCTGTGGGACCAGACAACCCCTTTCTCCATGAAGCTGCTGCTGGACGATACCCGCATGGTTCAGGCCATTAACGGCCAGCCGCCTCAGACGATCACCGCGGAAAATAACCCGCAGATGTTCCAGTTTAACCACCTGCTGCGGGCGCTGTTCCAGGCCGACCGCAAAGTGCTGGAGCAGAACTTCCGCGTGGCGTTTGTCGACAAAGGCGAAGGCCGCTGGACGCTGCGCCTGACGCCGATCGTCACGCCGCTGGACAAGATTTTCGCCAGCATCGACCTGGCCGGCGGCCAGTATCTGGACAGCATCCAGCTCAATGATAAACAGGGAGATCGCACGGATATCGCGCTCTCTCAACATAAACTCACTCCGGCTCAGCTCACCGATGACGAACGCCAACGCTTTGCCGCGCAGTAACCGTAAAGCCCCCGCGGTGCTGTGGGGAATCGTCTGCCTGATAATGCTGGCTGCTTTGCTTACGCTGCTGCCCGGCTCACGGATGAACAGCAGCGTGCTGGCTATGCTGCCAAAACAGGCGCTGGGCGCTATTCCACCGGCCCTGAACGACGGCTTTATGCAGCGCCTGGACAAGCAGCTGGTCTGGCTGGTCAGTCCGGGTAAAAAAGCCGATCCGACCGTGGCGCAGGCCTGGCTCAGTCTGCTCCAGGGTTCGCACGCGCTGGCCGAAGTCAAAGGCCCGATGGACGCCGCCGCCCAGCAGCAATGGGGCGCGTTTTTCTGGCAACACCGCAACGGCATGCTTGATGCCGACACGCGGGCACGCCTGCAAAACGGCGGTGATGCCCAGGCGCAGTGGATCCTCTCCCAGCTTTATTCCGCCTTTTCCGGCGTCAGCGGGAAAGAGCTGCAAAACGATCCGCTGATGCTGATGCGCGGCTCACAGCTGGCGATGGCCAAAAACGGCCAACGCCTCCGGCTGATGGACGGCTGGCTGGTCACTCAGGACGAGCAGGGTAATTATTGGTATTTGCTGCACGGTGAGCTGGCGGGCTCCTCCTTTGACATGCAGCAAACGCACGGCCTGGTCACCACGCTCGACTCGCTTAAACAGCAGCTGAGCGAACGTTATCCGCAGGCGCAGGTCCTCTCTCGCGGCACGGTGTTTTACAGCGATTACGCCAGCCAGCAGGCGAAGAAAGACATCTCCACGCTTGGCGTCGCCACCCTGCTCGGCGTGGTGCTGCTGATTGTGGCGGTCTTCCGTTCCCTGCGCCCGCTTCTGCTGTGCGTCATTTCCATCGCTATTGGTGCGCTTGCGGGCACCGTTGTCACCCTGCTTATCTTCGGCGAATTGCACCTGATGACGCTGGTGATGAGCATGAGCATCATCGGTATCTCCGCCGACTATACGCTTTACTACCTGACGGAGCGCATGGTGCACGGCGGCGAAGTCACGCCCTGGCAAAGCCTGGCGAAAGTGCGTCACGCGCTGCTTCTGGCGCTGCTCACCACCGTCGCAGCCTATCTGATCATGATGCTCGCCCCGTTCCCCGGCATTCGCCAGATGGCGGTCTTCGCCGCCGTGGGGCTAAGCGCCTCCTGCTTTACGGTCATTTTCTGGCACCCCTGGCTCTGCCGTGGCCTGCCGGTTCGCCCGGTGCCGGCCATGGTGCTGCTGCTGCGCTGGCTTGCGGCCTGGCGTCGGAATAAAAAGCTCTCAGTCGGGCTGCCGGTTGCATTGGCGCTCTTCTCGCTCGTCGGTATCGCTACGCTCAAAGTCAACGACGATATCTCCCAGCTACAGGCGCTGCCGCAGCACCTGCTGGCTCAGGAGAAAACCATTACCGCGCTGACCGGGCAAAGCGTCGACCAGAAATGGTTTGTGGTCTACGGCAGCACGCCACAGCAAACGCTGGAACGCCTTGAAGCGTTTACTCCCGCGCTGGAGCAGGCCAAAAGTCGCGGCCTGATTAGCGGTTATCGAACCCTGCCCGTCAACTCGCTCGCTCGTCAGCAGCAGGATTTAGCGCTTTTACAGCGCGCTACACCAGCCGTTGCGCAGGCTCTGCAGCAGGCCGGGCTACAGGTGGTTAAGCCAGATCTTAGCCCCATGTCAGTTACGGTCGCCGACTGGCTAAAAAGCCCGGCAAGTGAAGGATGGCGCCTGCTGTGGGTAACCCTGGACAAAGGGGAAAGCGGCGTGCTGGTGCCGGTTGATGGCGTTAAGCAATCGGCAGCCTTGAGCGAACTGGCGGCACAACAGCCGGGCGTGGCCTGGGTCGATCGGAAAGACACCTTCGACGAACTGTTTGCGCTTTACCGGCATATCCTGACCGGCCTGCTGCTGGTCGCATTAGCCGTCATCGCCTGCGGGGCCATGCTCCGTCTTGGCTGGCGTAAAGGCATCATCAGCCTGGTGCCATCCGTTCTGTCGCTGGGCTGCGGCCTGGCCGTGTTATCGCTGAGCGGTCACGCCGTGAACCTGTTTTCGCTGCTGGCCCTGGTCCTTGTGCTCGGCATCGGCATTAACTACACGCTGTTTTTCAGCAACCCGCGCGGCACGCCGCTGACCTCGCTGCTCGCCATCACGCTGGCCATGGTCACCACCTTACTGACGCTCGGCATGCTGGTCTTTAGCGCCACGCAGGCAATCAGCAGTTTTGGCATCGTACTGGTCAGCGGGATTTTTACCGCCTTCCTGCTGTCGCCGCTGGCTATGCCCGCTAAAAAAGGGAAAAGAAGAAATGATAAAGCTTAACTTTTGGCACGCCGTGCCGCTTGTCGCCACGCTGGTGCTGACCGGCTGTAGCCACTCGCCAAAAGACCAGCAAGGTCGCCCCCAGGCCTGGCTGGAACCTGGCGCCCGCGTCACGCTCCCGGCGCCGGGGATTTCTCCGACGGTGAACTCGCAGCAGCTGCTAACCGGCAGCTTTAACGGTAAAACCCAGTCGCTTTTGGTGATGCTCAACGCCGACGATAGAAAGCTGACGCTGGCCGGTTTGTCCTCGGTAGGGATCCGCCTGTTCCTTGTCACCTACGACGAGAAAGGGCTGCATACCGAGCAGTCTATCGTCGTCCCGCAGCTGCCCCCGGCAAGCCAGGTCCTGGCCGACGTTATGCTCAGCCACTGGCCGATTTCCGCCTGGCAGCCGCAGTTGCCGAAAGGCTGGACGCTCACCGACAAAGGCGATAAGCGCGAGCTACGCAATGCCAGCGGCAAGCTAGTGACCGAAATCACCTACCTGATGCGTAAGGGCCAGCGCGAGCCGATAAGCATTCAGCAACATGTCTTTAAGTACCACATCACCATTCAATATCTGGGTGACTGAGATGATTTATATTTCCGCCGTCGGGATGATAAACGCGCTGGGCAATAACCTCGATGACATCGCTGCCCATCTGGCTCAGGGCTACGCGCCAGGTATGCGGTCACGCAGCGGCTGGCTGCAGGGGCAGGCAGAGGCCGTTTTGGGTGGCGTTGACGGCGAGCTACCGGCCATTCCGGAGACCTTCGCCGCCCACCGTTCCCGCAACAACCAGCTGCTGCTGGCCGCGCTGGCGCAAATTCAGCCGCAGGTCGATGAAGCGATAGAGAAGTTTGGTCACGATCGCGTGGCCGTGGTCCTCGGCACCAGCACCTCCGGGCTCGATGAAGGCGATATTTACGTCAACCAAACGCTTAACGATAGAGAGAACCACAGCTGGCAATACCCGCAGCAGGAGCTGGGCGATCCTTCCCGCTTCCTGAGCCACTGGCTGGGGCTGGACGGCCCGGCGTTTACGCTCTCTACGGCCTGCTCCTCCAGCGCCAGGGCAATTATCAGCGGCCGCCGTTTGATTGAGGCCGGGCTTGCCGATGTGGCTATCGTTGGCGGCGCCGACACGCTAAGCCGCATGCCGGTTAACGGCTTCCACAGCCTTGAGTCGCTCTCTGCCGAGCTGTGTGAACCCTTTGCCAGGAATCGCCACGGCATCACGATTGGCGAAGGCGCCGCGTTAATGCTGCTGACCAAAGCGCCGCAGCCTATCGCGCTGCTTGGCGTCGGTGAGTCCAGCGATGCCCACCATATTTCGGCCCCACATCCGGAAGGTGAAGGGGCTATTCGCGCCATTCGACAGGCGCTTGCCGACGCGGGAATGGCGCCGGGCGACGTCGGCTACGTCAACCTGCACGGCACCGCCACGCAGCTCAACGATCAGGTTGAATCCAAAGTCATGCACACGCTGTTTGGCGAGGAGATCCCCTGCAGCTCCACCAAGCACCTGACGGGACATACTTTAGGGGCAGCGGGCATTACCGAAGCGGCCATTGCGATGCTGATTTTGCAGCGTGATTTGCCCCTGCCTCCGCAGGATTTCAGCCGTTCCCCACGCGATCCGGCCCTGCCGCCCTGCGGCATTATTGACAGCACGAGGCCGCTTGAGCGCCCGGTTATCCTCTCAAACTCTTTCGCCTTTGGCGGAAACAACGCCAGTATTCTGCTAGGGAGAATGCCATGAGCCACTACTTATCCCCCACGGAATACCTGCCGCATGACGCGCCGATGCTGCTGCTTGAAAACGTTGTCAGCGTGACGGATGACGCCGCAGCCTGCGAAGTCACGGTGACTGAAACCGGCGTGCTGGGGCCGTTTGTTGATGCGCAGGGAAACCTGCCGGGCTGGTATGCGCTGGAGCTGATGGCGCAGACCGTCGGCGTCTGGTCCGGCTGGCACCGCAAACAATGCGGGCAAGACAGCATCAGCCTGGGCATGGTGTTAGGCGCGCGTGAACTCATCTGCCAGGCGGGCCTGCTGCCCGCCAATGCCAGACTCATCGTCACGGTCAAACTACTCATGCAGGACGAGCGCTTCGGTAGCTTCGAATGCGCGATTAACGTGGGCGAGGAAACGCTGGCAACCGGCCGGGTGAACACCTTCCAGCCCACCAAAGAAGAATTAACCACGCTTTTTCATCAGGGATCTACAGCATGAGCCGTTCAGTTCTGGTTACCGGTGCCAGCAAAGGCATTGGCCGCGCCATCGCCCGCAAACTTGCCGCCGACGGGTTTATTATCGGCGTCCATTACCATCGCGATGCCGCAGGGGCGCAGCAAACCCTGGACGACATCCTCGCCGCCGGGGGAGCCGGACGCCTGCTTTGTTTTGACGTGGGTAACCGCGAGCAATGCCGCGAAGTGCTGGAGCAGGACATGGAGGCCCATAGCCCGTGGTACGGCGTGGTGAATAACGCGGGTATCGCGCGTGATGCGGCGTTTCCTGCGCTCAGTGAAGAAGACTGGGACTCGGTTATCCACACCAACCTGGACAGTTTCTATAACGTTATCCAGCCGTGCATTATGCCGATGATCTCCGCGCGAAAAGGTGGCCGAATCGTCACGCTATCTTCCGTGTCAGGCGTGATGGGCAACCGTGGACAGGTCAACTACAGCGCGGCGAAAGCGGGCATTATCGGTGCCACTAAAGCGCTGGCCATTGAGCTGGCGAAACGTAAAATCACCGTCAACTGCATCGCGCCGGGCCTTATCGATACCGGCATGATCGAAATGGAAGAGGCCGCGCTGAAAGAGGCGATGGCCATGATCCCCATGAAGCGCACCGGCCAGGCAGAGGAAGTCGCCGGGCTGGCCAGTTATTTACTGTCTGATATTGCGGGCTACGTGACCCGACAGGTTATTTCCATCAACGGAGGGATGCTATGACACGTCGTGTCGTAATTACGGGCATGGGCGGCGTTACCGCCTTTGGTGAAGACTGGCAGAGCGTCTCCGCCAGGCTGCTGGCGTACGAAAATGCGGTACGCAAAATGCCCGAGTGGCAGGTTTACGACGGGCTGCATACGTTGCTCGGCGCGCCGATCGACAACTTTACGCTGCCGGAACACTACACCCGCAAGCGCATTCGTGCCATGGGCCGGGTTTCGCTGATGTCCACCCGCGCGACCGAGCTGGCGCTGGAGCAGGCGGGATTAATCGGTGAAAACGTGCTGACCAACGGCGAAACTGGGATCGCCTACGGATCGTCGACGGGCAGTACCGGCCCGGTGAGCGAGTTCGCCACCATGCTGACGGAAAAACACACCAATAATATTACCGGCACCACCTATGTGCAGATGATGCCGCATACCACCGCCGTGAATACCGGGCTGTTCTTTGGCCTGCGTGGGCGAGTGATCCCGACCTCCAGCGCCTGTACTTCCGGCAGCCAGGCCATTGGCTACGCGTGGGAAGCCATTCGTCACGGCTATCAGACGGTGATGGTTGCCGGCGGGGCAGAAGAGCTTTGCCCTTCCGAGGCCGCGGTATTCGATACCCTGTTTGCCACCAGCCAGCGCAACGATCGGCCCAAAACCACACCTTCACCTTTCGACCAGCAGCGCGACGGCCTGGTGATCGGCGAAGGCGCGGGTACGCTGATTCTGGAAGAGCTGGAGCATGCGAAAGCACGCGGCGCGACCATCTACGGTGAAATCGTCGGCTTTGCCACCAACTGCGATGCCGCGCACATCACCCAGCCACAGCGCGAAACCATGCAAATCTGCATGGAACAGTCGTTGAAAATGGCCGGGCTGAGCGCGCTGGATATGGGTTATATCTCGGCTCACGGCACGGCGACCGACCGGGGCGATATTGCTGAGAGCCTGGCTACGGCGGCAATCTATGGCGACAACGTGCCGATTTCTTCGCTGAAAAGCTATTTCGGCCACACGCTGGGTGCCTGCGGCGCGCTTGAGGCCTGGATGAGCCTGCAGATGATGCGTGAAGGCTGGTTCGCCCCTACCCTCAACCTGAGCAAACCGGACGAGCACTGCGGCGCGCTGGACTACATCATGGGTGAAGCACGCCAGATTGACTGCGAGTATTTGCAGAGCAATAACTTCGCCTTCGGGGGGATCAATACCTCTATTATCATTAAGCGCTGGGCTTAATATTTTTCCCTCACCCTAACCCTCTCCCTGGAAGGGAGAGGGAATAAATAATGTACCCCATCGTCTGTTTTCCCCCTCTCCCCTTTGGGGAGAGGGCTGGGGTGAGGGGAAGATTTGTTCCCGGCTCTCATCGCCCCCGACTATGACCCAACTCAGGCGGGGTTGAGCTGCCGGGAGCAGCGAAAGAGAGCGATCATCGAGAACGCATCTCAGCCGACCCAGGACTGGAAGTGAACGGAATATGCGCGGCTCCTACATAATCGCGGAAAAATATGATAAAAAACAGATCCCAGCGCCCCCTCAAACCTCAGAGAATCGCCTCCTCGGTCAGAATCCGCTTCGCCCCCAGGAAATGATCCTGCCAGTAATTGTCCGTCAGCTGGCTAATACGGATATTCAACCCGGTTCTTGGCGCCTCAATAAACTGCCCGTCGCCAAGATAAACCCCGACGTGATCCGCCCGATCCTGACTTTTGATACTGAAAAATACCAGATCGCCGCGCTGAAGCTGGCGTTGGTTGATGCGCTTTAATCTTTGATCCTGGAACATGCCGTTGGCGGTGCGCGGGAGCTTCTGGCTTAGCAGCTTGTTATAGGCGTAATAAATCAGCCCGCTGCAGTCAAAGCCCTGGTCCGGCGTCTGCCCGCCCCAGACATAGGGTTTACCCAACTGTAGTTTGAGCCGCTGAATAACCTTGTGAACAGTAGCTTCCACGCGAGGACTCGTCATCTCGGCCATCAGCGCCTCGGTCGCCAGCGGCCACAGGCCTTCAGAGCCGCCCATCATTCCAGGACGCCAACGGGTATGCATGGCGAGCTGCTCACGATTCAAGGCGCGAGCGGCCAGCTTTTCGGCAGCCTGCCGTTTTTTCTGTTCGGGTGTAGGCGGCACAAGCGCAAGGCGCTTTTTAGCGCTGCTCAGCAGCCTCATACGGTTTTTCATCCGTTCGCGGGATTCTTTACTCTGCTGCTGCACGGCCTGCATTGGCTTCTGTACAGGCTTAGGCTTCTTGCCGGGCGAGGCGCAGACCGAAGAAGAGAAAAGGACGAATTGCAGCAGAAAAAAAAATCCCGCCATGCGTCGGGAGAGTTCGGACGCAGGCGGTAAAGTGGAGACAATTGAGGTGGAAATCAAAATCAGCAAATCAAATACCTGAAAACTTATCGTGCCGGGGACGGCTGTTGCGCCACGCGCTCGGCCAGCGGCTTAAGAACTTTTTCGCCGTGCTGACCAAAGAACTGGTACAGCGAAGCGCTCGCGGAATGGGTCAAAACCATGATCTCGATGCGGCGGTTGGCCGAGCTGAGCGGATGTTCAGGATCGAGCAACATCTGGTCTGCCATGCCGCTAACCTGCAGCACTTTCCCGTTATCCAGCCCGCCCCTGGTCAGCGCTTTGCGCGCCTGCATCGCGCGTTCGCCGGACAGATTCCAGTTGTTATAGAGCTCCTGGTCGCGGAAACGCGTGGCATCGGTATGCCCGGTGATAATGATTTTGTTGTCGATAGAGTTCAGCGCCGTCGCAAACTCCGTCAGAAGGCGGTTAAAAAAGGGCGTCAGAATGGCGCTGCTGCGCTGGAACATTTCCCGCTTTTGGTCATCCTGAACCAGGATACGCAGCCCCTGCGGAACAATTTCAATTTGTAGGTTGGACTGGGCGTCATAGGCGGAGGTAATTTTCATGATAACCCGAGCCAGATCCTCAATCTCCTGCTCCGAACGGCGGTTGACGTCTTTCAGGCTCTCTCCCTTACTCGCCTGCTGGGTTAACGCCTGCAGGGCAGCAACATCCTGCTTGATGTCGCTGCTGGCATCACTCGACTTCGGTTTGCCCGCCAGAATGGTTACGCTGCCGCCGGAGCCGTCTGGCTGGGTAATCGGCGTGGCGGACATGCCCTCAAACAGCGAGTCGCTGTTAAGCAAAGAGACAATCTCTTTACGCTCTTCTTCGGTGACCGCCCCCATGATCCACAGCACCATAAACAGCGCCATCATTGCGAGGGTGAAGTCGGCAAACGCCACCTTCCACGCGCCGCCATGAACCGCGTCATGGCCTTTGCGCGAGGCGCGTTTGATAATCGTGGTATGCCCTTTGCCGTGACCTCGCATTACGCATCACCCGTCATCTGGTTCACCCAGCCGTCCAGCGTGGCAAAGGTCGGCTTAGAGTCCATCGGCAGCATTTTGCGCCCGGCATCTACCGCCAGCAGCGTCGGTTTACCGGCAACGTGATTCACCAGCACGGTACGCACACACTCCAGCACGGCCATCTGTTTTTTAGTACGCTGCTCCATGGCGTTAGCCATCGGATCCATCAGGCAGTAACAGAAGAAGACCCCAAGGAAGGTGCCCACCAGCGCGGCCGCTACCTTCACCCCGATAACGGCAATGGAGCCGTCGATAGACTGCATGGTGATGATTATCCCAAGCACCGCGGCACAAATACCGAATCCAGGCATGGCCTCGGCGATTCGCTGCAGCGAACGCGACGGCAGCAACAGATCCTCTTCCATCGCCACCAGCTCCTGCTCGAGGATCCCTTCAAGCTCGTGTTCGTTAATTTTGCCCATCGCCATCAGGCGGAAGTTATCCGAGATAAAGGTGATCAGCGCTTTGTCACGCAGGATAAGCGGGTACTTTTGGAACAGCGGGCTGCTCTCAGGGACCTCAATGTGCTCATCCAGCACCTTAAGTCCACCGTCCTGAACCAGCTCAAGCAGCTCAAACAGCAGCATCAGCAGCTGGCGCTGGTATTCGTCGGTGTGCTCGTTTTTGCGCATCACGCCGCGAAACTGGCGGTACATTTCTGCCAGCACAGGTTTGGGGTTAGCCAGCACCAGAGCGCCAAACCCTGCGCCCAAAATGATGATAATTTCACCGGGCTGCCAGAACGAAGCCAGTCGCCCGCCTGACATAAGAAAACCGCCGACGACACAGACGAAAATAATCACTAAACCTAATAATTTTTGCATGAGTTTCCACTTCTCAAAAAACCACTAAAAAAACTGCTCAACTTTTTGCGCTATTTTTTTATTCAGCTGACAGATACGTGCCTCCGTCAGCCCCAGCACCAGCGCTATCTCTTTCAGGCTCATTTCATGCTGGTAGTACAGCGTCAAAATCATTTGCTCACGTTCATCAAGGCTTGCCAGCGCGGTTTTCAACGTTCGGCTCACCATCACTTCTTCTTCTAAATCCCGGCCATTCAGCGAGACGGAATGCGTTTCGCTACTGAGAATCTCATCAAGGCTGTCCATCGACTTCGCGCAGTCCAGCAGCAGATACTCCTGATACTCTTCGGCGGTAATCTCCAGCCGCCCGGCAAGGTCAACAAAGCCAGGCGGACGACCCAGCTCGCGGGCTATCTCGCGGATGGCATCGTTCAGCTTGTGGGTCTTTTGCCGCAGGCGGCGAGGACGCCAGTCAAGCTGACGCAGCTCATCGAGAACCGCGCCCCGAATACGGTGCACGGCATAAGCCCCAAACTGTTCATCCGGATGACCGTAACGACGTAAAGACGTGAGCAGCCCCATCAGGGCAATTTGCTCCATATCTTCCCTGTCCATCACGCTGCTTGCCTGATAAGAAAGCTGCTTCACAACCCGATGCACCAGCGGTAAGTAAGCATTCACATAACGTGACTCTTCCGCAGGCGTCAGGGCCTCGTCAGCAATAAAATCCATCATTTCTCTTACCGCCGTGGTGACTTACTGAAAGACCATCTTGCTGATGATCACATCCCGGAACGGTATCTTGCTGTTGAGGCTTTTAAAGCGCTCGGTATAGGCCGTCATAAGCCTTTTCTTAAGATCAGTAACGCTCATACCGCGCACCGTTTCGTAGTCCATATCGGACAGCAGGCTTACCGTCGCACCGCGTATCGCGGGGGACATATCGTTGATCAACTGGACGTCGCGAGGCTCATCCGCCGCTAACGCCAGTTCAAGCAGCAGGTAACGCTCTTTGCTGCCGTTGCTTTGCAGGGTGATAACCACATTTTTGATTTCCACAAACTCAACGTGCTTTACATCCGAAGAGCTGAACAACGAGGTCAGCATGCCGCTTTCCCCTTCCTCTTTGGTCAGCACGTGAGTACCCACTATGGTCAAAACCGCCGCAAACGCGGCCGCAATAAGGGCAATGAGCAGCCCCAGAGAAAAAGTTTTTATTGTCATAATCTTCTGTGTTTAAACGGTCAGTAGAACGGAGGCATCTTCACGGCGCGCGCTCGCATCCGCCTCAATGCTTACGGCAGCCATAACATCCTGTGGCTGCTTCTGTGGCGCCGATTGATGCTGGCCATCGCGCTGTCCATTTTGAGAGGAAACCTGGACGTTCACCTGCACAAAATTCTGCTCGGTCAGGCTCTGACGTAAGTCGTTACTGACCTGCTGAAGCGCGCGGTAAACCTCCCCCTGGCTGGCATTAATCGTGACCTGCACGCGGCCATTTTCGATCTGCACGGCAATGTCTATCTTGCCCATTTCCGGCGGGTCGAGACGGATAGTCGCGTGCTGAATCTGGTCCTTAACCTGTACCTGTAAACGCTCGCCCAGGGCAGACTGCAGCTGTTGAGCCCAGCGCGAAGGTTCAGGATCCAGCTTGACGGTTGGCGACATGGACGGCGTTTCTTTCCCCATAGCGCCAGGCTGAACCGACGGACGTGCCGTGGAGATAGCCACGTTTTCGCCCATGTTTAACATTGGCTGAACGGCGACAGACTCCGTGCTTTTTAACGTCACCGGCTGCATAAGCGGTAACGTACCGGCCTCGGCCAGCGTTGAAGCAGGTTGTTGGACCGGTGCTCTCACGCCGTGCAGGCCCGCGAGAGAAGGCTGCGCACCGCCCGGCCGTACTGGATTAACGGCATCCGCCACCGCGTTAGCGACAGGATTAGCCGGCGCGGCAGAAGCTGCATTCACCGTAAGCAGCCCATCAAGAATTTGCTGGAGAAGCGCTACGGGCGCGTCCACGCTTACCGTGGTGTCAGCAGTTTCTTCTTCCATCACGGCGTTATCCGCATCGACGGTTTCCAGCCCAGCCTCACCTGCCGGCACGGCTTGCAGCACGTTGAGTAATGCCTGCGTAAAGAGCGGTGGTGCGGATACCGCAGCCTGCAAACCGGAAGCAGCTGTAGTGATGCCCTGCGGAGTAGCAACGGTGATACCCTGCGGAGTAGCAACGCCTTCTACGCCTGGCATAACCCCTGAGGCGGTTGTTACCGGCGCATCGTGCAGCAAGATGGAGGCAGAGTTGATATTCATCATCTAATGTCCCCCTCATCCATAAAGGCCGCGTAGGCCGCAATGCCTTCCTGATTGCGACGCTGTAGCGCCATTTTTCGCTCAAGCTCTTCGCTTTTCAGGCGGCACTTGTCATTCACTTTGCGATGCATACGGCGCAGCGCCTCCAGCGCAACCCGCTTCTCATCGCTCAGCGGGTTACGCGCTAAAGAGGCCAGAAACGAGGCAATTTGCTTGTCCACTTCCTGCACCTGCGACCAGTTTTCGTTTTCTGCCGCCACCTCCAGCGCACGCGTCAGAAAGTGGATGACCTGAATATCATCCATGCTGCTGGCCCATTTTTTGCCACCCGTCCTGCAGGTTGCCGAGGATCTTTTCCACCTCGTCAATGTACTCAACGGAAAGCTTGTGGCTCGCGTCATACAGGCGATACACGCAATAGTCGTAAAGATTGGCGAGGCTTAACGCCAAATCGCCGCCTTTTTCATAATCCAGCGCGCTGGTGAGGGCGTTGAGAATATCGATACATTTATTGATGCTCTGCACTTTGCGCTCGTAGCGGCAAGCGGCAATGTGGCTCCTGGCGCGAACCAGCTCGTCCATCAGGCCGTTAAACAGCATCAGCACCAGCTGATGTGGACTTGCCGCTGCGGCCTGAATGGCCAGATCGGACTGCTGATACTGGCCGAGGGCCTCCTGCTCATTTCCATACATAACTGACTCTCCCTTAGGCCAGGCCAAACATACTCATGGTGTTATTCATCTGCGTCATAATGGACTGCAGCTGGGTGAACTGTTTCAGATAGCGGTTATAAGAGGTTTCATAGCGCGTCTGAATCTTGTCGGTTTTGGTGTCAATTTCTGACTGCTGGCGATCCAGAGTTTCCTGTCGCCCTTTCAGCAGCCCGTTAGAGGTATTGAGGTATTTATCCAGCGACTTATCCATGCTCTTAATCAGCCCGTTGTTGCCGTTGAACAGATCGTTCAGCCCTTGAGGATCGTTCTGCAGGGCCTTGTCGAGCTTGGTGCTGTCGATAGATAAATTGCCGTCCCGGCCGGCGGTAATGCCGTAGTCGGTCATATTTTTGTCGCCGAAGGTCTGGCGCAGCAGGTTATTCAGATCCCTTTCCAGCGAGGCAATCCCGGCATCGCCGGCAAACGCGCCGCGATCTTTCCCGTCGCTGCCGCTGTTGGTCAGCTTGCCGAGTTCGGTTTTCAAGGTATTAAACGCATCCACAAAGCTCTGCATCTGCTCTTTGGTTGCGGTGTTGTCCACGCCGATATTAATGCGCAGCGGCTCATCGCCGGTTTTTTGCGCCTTCGTCAGCTCAATGGTGACGCCGTCGATAAGCTTATCGAGAGTATTTGAACTGCTTTCATAGACTTTGCCGCTCTCACCGAGCCTGAACTTTGCGTTTTGCGCGCTGGTTATCGTTTCCGACACGCTAAACTTTTGCGCGCTGGCGGCGTCCATTTTGCTGGTATCCAGCTCAACGATATTGTCGGCCCCACTTTCATCGCTGCTCAGCATCAGGCTGACTTTACCGTCGGTGCGAATCAGGGAGGCGGTTACCCCTGGCGCATCTTTATCGTTATTGGTATTGATCTTTTTGGTCAGGTCAGACATCGACTCCAGACCGTCCATCTCAACGTCCATCGACTTGCCGTTAATGGTGATAGTCATCGTGCCGGTCGCGTTCTTGATCGACTCGTCGGTCATGTCATCGAACGCAATCTGGTGGGCGGACGCCAGCTGCTCAACAAACAGGTTGTAAGTCCCCTTCTGAGCTTTGCTTCCCGCCGTTACGGTAGCTACGCCTTCAACGTTGGTCGTCGCCACGTTTTGCAGCATGCCGCTGTCGGTTTTGTTCAGCCCGGTCAACGCCGTGCGGAAATCACTCATTGCGGTACGTAACGCCGTTAATGCGGCTTTTTGGGCGGTCAGAGAGCTGGTCTGTTTTTTCAGCGCCGTCTGCATGGCGGCGATGTCATAGCCCGCAAGCTGCGTGGCCAGGTTTTGAGGATCCAGGCTGGTCAAATCAGACATTTTTTATCTCCGGGAATGCGGGCACGTAGGGCTAGCCGAACGTAATATGCCATTACGTTAGCAAGTACCGTGCCAGTTTTTTATATCAATAAAATCAATAAATTAATTGATAAGGGGAAAGTGTATTTCCGCACAGGAGGAAACCGTTGCGCGGTCTTCAGATACAAAAACACCGCCCTAAAGCGGTGTTTTTTTGCCATCTCGCAAGCCTTAGCCCAGCAGAGACATCACCATGCCGGACATGCTGTTGGACTGCTTCAGCATCGACATGCTGGTCTGCGCCAGCATCTGGTTGCGGGTCATGGAAGACGCTTCGCTTGCGAAGTCGGCATCCTGAATGTTGCCCAGCGCCAGCTCGGTGTTATCTTTCATGTTGGCCAGGTTCGCGGCGGTGTGGCCCAGACGGTTGATGTTCGCCCCCAGCCCGGAACGCATTTCGCCCACAGCTTTCAGACCCGTTTCCAGAGAGGTCATCAGTGCCTTGGCGTTGGCCGCGTTCCCGGTACCGCTCAGCGTGGTGATAGCCGTAGTAATACCGCCCATACCACCAGATACACCGGTCAACTGCGTACCCAGATTCACCGTCATGCCTTCCCCGGTGCTGGCACCAATCTGGAAGTTCATGTCGGCGCTCAGCTTGCCGCCTGCACCAAACATCTTATCGCCACCGAAAGAGGTGTTGGTCATGATATTGCCCAGCTCTTTGTTCAGTTCATCCAGCTCGGCGTTGATCGCTTTACGATCGTCTGCGCTGTTGGTGTCGTTCGCAGACTGCGTGGCCAGGTCTTTCATGCGGTACATGATGTTGCTGACTTCATCGAACGCGCCTTCAGCGGTCTGCAGCATGGCGGTTGCGTCAGAGATGTTACGCTGAGCCACGGCCATACCGTTGCTCTGGCCCTGCAGGCGGGAAG
>Ga0209281_1000249_pt1 | contig 107266 bp, 92 predicted proteins | sample MedtruBG_FD_187514 | JGI IMG/M metagenome (GOLD analysis project Ga0209281, IMG submission 187514) | Root nodule microbial communities of legume samples collected from California, USA - Medicago truncatula BG (SPAdes) (version 2) | ecosystem: Host-associated > Plants > Roots > Nodule | place...
CGCCTGAAACGAGGATTGCAACGATGTTCAATGACTTGAGTCGCCTGGGTAAATACCTCGGTCAGGCCGCCCGCCTGATGGTCGGCATGCCCGACTACGACAACTACGTCGAGCACATGCAGACCCAACACCCGGACAAGCCGCTGATGGACTACGAGACGTTCTTCCGCGAACGCCAGGAAGCCCGTTACGGCGGCAAGGCCGGGCCCAAGTGCTGCTGACCCGGCAGCCCTGAGGTACCCCCTGTGGGAGCGAGCTTGCTCGCGAATGCAGTGGGTCAGTCGATGAAGAGGTTGACTGACCCACCGCCTTCGCGGGCAAGCCCGCTCCCACAGAGTTATTTGGTGGGGCACAAGATGTGTGTCCGTCACAGATTCCCTGTGTGGGAGCGGGCTTGCTCGCGAATGCAGTGGATCAGTCGATGAGAGGTTGACTGAGCCACCGCCTTCGCGGGCAAGCCCGCTCCCACAGTGTTTTTTGGTGGACTCAAGAGGTGGGTGCGCCACAGATCCCTTGTGTGGGAGCGGGCTTGCTCGCGAATGCAGTGCGTCGGTCGATGAAGAGGTTGGCTGACCCACCGCTTTCGCGGGCAAGCCCGCTCCCACAGTGTTTTTTGGTGGGCTCAAGAGGTGGGTGCGCCACAGATCCTTGTGTGGGAGCGGGCTTGCCCGCGATGGCGTACTATCAGCCGACATCGACAGTGACTGACCCTCTGCTGTCGTAAGCAGGCTCGCTCCCACAAAAATCCGCATCAAGGAGATTCTGTTTGTCCTCTCCCATCCCGGTCACCATCCTCAGTGGCTTCCTCGGCGCTGGCAAGACTACGCTGCTGCGTCATCTGCTCAAGGCCGAGCACGGCCTGAAAATTGCCGTGATCGAGAACGAATTCAGCGATGCTGGCATCGACACCCAACTGCTGGGCGACGAGCCGGTGCAGGTCATGACCCTGGCCAACGGCTGTGTGTGCTGCACCATTCACACCGACCTGACCAAGGCCCTGTACCTGCTGCTCGAACGGCTGGACAGCGGCGCGATCGCCTTCGATCGCCTGGTGATCGAGTGCACCGGCCTGGCCGATCCGGCGCCAGTGGCCCAGGCGTTTTTCATCGACGAAGACCTGCGCGAGCGCTACATCCTCGACGGCATCCTGACCCTGGTAGACGCCGCCCACGCCGACCTGCACCTGACCCAGGCCATCGCCCAGGCCCAGGTCGGGTTCGCCGATCGCTTGCTCCTGAGCAAGACCGACCTGGTGGACGTGGCCCAGGTCGAGGCCCTCGGCGAGCGTCTGGCGCGGATCAATCGGCGAGCGCCCATCCGGGTGGTGGAGCACGGCAAGATCGACCTGGCCGAGCTGCTCGACATCCGCGGCTTCAACCTCAATGCGGACCTGGGCGCCGGGTTCAGCCTGCGCCCGGTCGGCAAGGCGACCCCGGGCGATCGCATCAGCAGCCTGGTGCTGCGTACCGACAAGCCGCTGGATATCGACAAGCTCAGCGCGTTCATGAACCAGTTGCTGGAGGAGCACGGCAAGCAACTGCTGCGCTACAAGGGCGTGCTGAACATCGCCGGTGAACCTCGTCGGCTGGTGTTCCAGGGCGTGCTCAAGCTCTACGGTTTCGATTGGGACACCGAATGGGCCCCCGATGAGCCTCGCGAGAGCGTGATCGTGTTCATCGCCGATGAGCTGCCCGAAGAGAAGATCCGCGCAGGCTTCGACGCCGCGCTAAGTTGACGATCCGGCGCCGGCGGCCATCAGCAACTTCTGTTCGAGATGGTCCAGGTGCTCGTCCATCAGCCGCATGGCTTCATCGACGTCGCCGTTTTCCACGGCGTCCACGATGGCCAGGTGTTCTTGCCAGGCGCAGTGCCGGCGTGACTTGACCTCATGCCGGGCCAGGGCCAACGAGGTCAATGGCACCAGGCTGCCGAGGAACTGCGCCAAGGGTGCGTTGCCAGCCATGGCCGCCAGTTGCAGGTGAAACTCGCCGGACAGGCGTATCGCCGGGCCGCGTTCGCCGCGGTCCAGGCACTGGCGTTCGCGGTCCACCAGTTCGCGCAGGCCTTGCAGGTCCCTGGGGTGTGGCGCCTTGCAGGCCAGGCGCACCAGGGTATGTTCGGCCAGGCGGCGGGCATGGAGGATTTGCCGGGTCTGTTCGAGGTCCGGTGCCGCGACCTGGGGCCGGTGGTTGGGGCGCAGGATCACCACCTGCTGATGGGACAGGCGCGCCAGGACGCGACGAATGATGCTGCGGCTGACGCCGAACACATCCCCCAGGCTTTCCTCGGTGAAACGGCTGGCCGGGGCAATGCGCTGGTCGAGAATGGCGTCGAAGATCCGCGGGTAGATATCGTCCACCGACGGCTTGCCGACCCGGCCGGGCAAGGGCAGGGAGGCAAGTACGCTGCGCTGGTGCTGATGGGAAGCGAGGTTGTTCATGGCGATCTCCGCAGGCCGTGGCTCAAGTGCCGAGGTTGTCGTCCGGGATATTCAGTTCGATGCCCATGCGTTGGCCTTCCCGCAGGATGTGCCGCCGCATCTCGGCGCTGGCCTGGGCACTGTTCTTGGCGCGAATGGCGCGCACCACCGCTTCGTTCTCTTCCAGGCGCTCGGCCAGGTGTTCGGGCGAGTTGCGCAACACATCGGCGCTCTGCTTGAGGGCGTTGCTGGTCTGCTGCACCACGTTCTGGAAAATCGGGTTGGAGGTCAGGGCGAACAGTTCCTCGTGGAAGGCGATGTAGGCGTTGGCGCAGGCGTCGCTGTCATTGGCTTCCAGGGCTTCGCGCATGTCCATCAGGGTCAGGCGCAACTGGCCGACTTCCTTGCTGCTGATGGACTGGGCCACCAGGCCAACGATGAAGGGTTCAAGGGTGTAGCGCAGTTGCAGCAGGTCTTCGAGACTGGCGCCGGCCATGGCGCTGCTGTCACCGCCGGCATCGCTGAAATTGGCCTCCAGCACCACGACGCCCTTGCCGGGCATCGAGCGAACCAAGCCCAGGGTTTCCAGCACAATCACCGCTTCGCGCAGGCTGGGCCGGCTGATGCCCAGTTGCTCGGCCAGTTCGCGCTGGCCCGGGAGCATGTCGCCGGAGCGCCATTGGCCTCGGGCGAGGGCGGCGCGGAGTTTCTCCACGACCGAGTTGACGACGGTTGATGAACTGATCACATGGGGCTCCTTGGAAATCATCAGGCGGTGCCGGTTCGCGGGCCGGCGCCGCAGTCTTTCAGAATTGCTGGTGATGAGCACTGCCCACCGGTTTTCGGGCCTGGAAGGTATAGCCTTGCTGGCCGGACAACACCTTGCGGGCCCGCGGTACGTCGATGTCTTTTTCCCAGCGGGCGATGGCCACGGTGGCCACGCAGTTGCCGATCAGGTTGGTCAGGGCGCGCCCGATGCCCATGAACCAGTCCACCGCCAGCACCAGGACCAGGCCAACCACCGGGATGGCCGGGATCGCCGTCAACGTGGCCGCCAGGATAACCAGCGCCGAACCTGGAATCCCGTGGGCGCCCTTGGAGGTGATCAACGACACCAGCAGGATGGTCAGCAGGTCGCTCATGGCCAGCGGCGTGCCGGTCGCATTGGCGATGAAGACGATGGCCAGGGTCAGGTAGATCGAAAAGCCGTCCAGGTTGAACGAGTAGCCGGTTGGGATGACCAGGCCCACGGTCGAGCTGCCGATGCCGAGGTGTTCGAGCTTGCGCATGATTTGCGGCAGCACGGCGTCTGACGAAGCGGTGCCGAGCACGATCAGCAGTTCTTCACGCAGGTATTTGAGGAACGGCAGCATGGGCAGCCCCGACGCGCGCATCACCAGCCCGAGGATGACCGCGACGAAGGCGATGCAGGTCAGGTAGAACAAGCCGACGAGGCTGCCCAGGTGCTGCAGCGAATCCAGGCCGTATTTGCTGGTGGTGAAGGCGATGGCGCCAAAGACACCGATTGGCGCCAGGCGTACGATCATGCCCATGATGCGAAAAATCACGTGGCTGAGTTCGTTGATCAGGCGCGAAATACCCGAGGCGGCGTCCCCCACCAGGTTCAACGCACTGCCGAACAGCACCGCGAACAGCAGCACTTGCAGGATGTTGTTTTCCGCGAAGGCGCCGATCACCGACGTCGGGATCAGGTTCATCAGAAATTGGGTGGTGGTGACCATGTGCTGGCCGCGCTGGGCGATGTCACCCATGTCAGCGCTGGAGAGCTGCTCCAGGTGGATATTGGCGCCGCTGCCGATGCCGGTGGTGAAAGCGAACACCAGCCCGATCACCAGGGCGATGGTGGTGAGAACTTCGAAATAGATGACCGACTTGAGGCCGATGCGTCCGACCTTCTTGAGGTCGCCGGCACCGGAGATGCCGCTGACCACCACGCAGAACACGATCAGACCGATGAGCATCTTGATCAGCTTGATAAACCCGTCACCGAGGGGCTTGAGCTGTGCAGAGTATTCGGGAAGGGTAAGCCCGCAGACGATGCCAAGCACCAGTCCGAGGACAACTTGAAGGAAGATCGACCGCGAGCACCATTTGAGCATGGGAGGGATTCCTGGTTCGGTGTCCGTGTCCGCTGGGCTTTAGGGCCGTTGGCGTCAGGACTTCATTATTGTGGTCTTACCGGTTTGTCCAGTGCAGGCGCAGTCTAGGCGCGGTTTTGCCACGGCCGCAAGGCGATTTTTTAGGTTTTGGCTTTACCGGTCTTACCAGTTGCAAGGAAACCCTCGTGCTTGAGCCTTTTCCCTCCCATGAAAAAATGACCGGCGGCCCAGGCCTGGGGCAAAACCAGAAACGTGTGGGAGCGAGCCGGCTTGCGAAAGGAGCAGGTCAATCAAGGCCGATTGAACGGGCCCTTATCGCGAGCAGGCTTGCGCCCACACAGTCTATTCAAGTCAGGCTGAGTATGAACGTCAGCTTCGAGCGTACATCGGTTTCTGCCAGATAAAGATAAGGCGAACCGTGCATTCTTAATCCGCCCACATATTTGTTGTGCTTCGTCATGAGCGAGAGGGGCGAGTGTTGGGCCGTTATATCGTCCAAGGTGATTACGCGGTTCTTTGGATTAACAAGTCTAAAGGTACTTGGTTGGCCCGAGTCTTTTACGCCAAGGGCGTCGAACCAACTTTTGCCGATGAACTTGTCGTGGTGTTCGCCGGGCGTTTTTATCCACAGGGTGTAGCCATCGGCGCTGTGGCGAAAGTGCAGCATCAGCGGCGCGACGGCGCCGCCGCTGGCTTTGGCGTGCATGCCCAGCAGGCTTGAATGATCGACGGTTTGGGGTTTGCCGCTGAAAAATCCACCGCTGAATGAAGTAATGGTCGCCATGGCCGGTTTTCCGTGCGGCGTTTCAAGCAAGTGGATATGCATGTCTGGCGAGCGAAGTGTTGCGGAAAAAGAGCGTTTACTGTCCATGTAGGGATCGCATCCTTTATTGATGGCCTGCGTGGCCGTGAATAATGAGATTCGATGTTAGGAGTTTCTTGGTAAGTTGTGTGGGAGGCTATGTTTCAAGGCGTGAGGTATATAAAGTTATTACTGGCTTTACAGGGAAGAGCAGCCAATAAAAAAGCCCGCCTATTTCGAGGCGGGCTTTTTCAATGACAGCCTAGTGCTGCATCAAGCGCCGTACACCGGCAGCTTCTTGCAGATGGCCTTGACCTTTTCACGCACGGCGTCGATCACCGCTTCGTTGTTCAGGTCCGCCAGGATGTCGCAGATCCAGCCGGCCAGTTCCTTGCACTCGGCTTCCTTGAAGCCACGGGTGGTCACGGCTGGCGTGCCGAAGCGCAGGCCGGAAGTGACGAACGGGGAGCGAGGGTCGTTTGGCACCGAGTTCTTGTTCACAGTGATGAACGCCTTGCCCAGCGCTGCGTCGGCGTCTTTGCCCGAGATGTCCTGCTTGATCAGCGACAGCAGGAACAGGTGGTTCTGGGTGCCGCCGGACACGACGTCAAAGCCGCGCTCGATGAATACGTTGGCCATGGCTTGGGCGTTCTTCACCACTTGTTGCTGGTAGGCCTTGAACTCAGGTTGCAGCGCTTCCTTGAAGCAGATCGCCTTGGCCGCGATCACGTGCTCCAACGGGCCGCCCTGGGCGCCTGGGAACACGGCGGAGTTGAGCTTCTTCTCGATGTCGGCGTTGGCGCGTGCCAGGATCAGGCCGCCACGTGGACCGCGCAGGGTCTTGTGGGTGGTGGTGGTCACGACGTCGGCGAACGGCACCGGGTTCGGGTACACACCGGCGGCAACCAGGCCGGCGACGTGAGCCATGTCGACGAACAGGTAGGCACCGACCTTGTCGGCGATTTCACGGAAACGCGGGAAGTCGAGCACTTGCGAGTAGGCGGAGAAACCGGCCACGATCATTTTCGGCTTGTGCTCGAGTGCCAGGCGCTCGACTTCGTCGTAGTCGATCAGGCCGTTGCCGTCGATGCCGTACTGGATGGCGTTGTACAGCTTGCCGGAGGACGACACGCTGGCGCCGTGGGTCAGGTGGCCGCCGTGGGCCAGGCTCATGCCCAGGATGGTGTCACCGGCCGACAGCAGCGCCAGGTACACGGCGGCGTTGGCCTGGGAGCCGGCGTGCGGCTGGACGTTGGCGTAGTCGGCGCCGAACAGTTGCTTGGCGCGGTCGATGGCCAGTTGCTCGACCACGTCGACGTACTCGCAGCCACCGTAGTAACGCTTGCCCGGGTAGCCTTCGGCGTACTTGTTGGTCAGTACCGAGCCTTGAGCTTCCATCACCGCGGGGCTGGTGTAGTTTTCCGAAGCGATCAGCTCAATGTGCTCTTCCTGGCGCTGGGCTTCTTGCTCCATGGCGGCAAAGAGATCGGCGTCGTACTTGGCAATAGTCAAATCACGGCTGAACATGGCGGTCCTCAAGGATCGGGGCAGAAAAGGGGGGCATTCTAACCCAACCGGTTTTGGAAGGGGTATGAAAGGACGTCATGTCGTGGACGAATGGGATTCACGCACGTTCTCGTTGTTGTTTGGACAGACGTCTTCGCGGGCAAGCCCGCTCCCACATGAACCGCGTTCCCCTGTGGGAGCGGGCTTGCTCGCGAAGAGGCCCGCACAGGCAGTAGAGATTTCAGTCGAGCATGAACAGCGCATCATTGCTGAACTGCGCTTCGAAGCGATTGGCCGGCATTGGGCGGCCGAACAGGTAGCCCTGCACTTCGTCGCAACCGTGTTCGCGCAGGAAGTCCAGTTGTTCGTGGGTCTCGACCCCCTCGGCGATCACCGCGAGGTTGAGGCTGTGGGCCATGGCGATGATCGCACGGGCGATCTGCGCGTCCTGTTCGCCGGAGGGCAGGCCATCGACGAAGGTGCGGTCGATCTTCAACACGTCAATGGGGAACTGCTTGAGGTAGTTGAGCGACGAGTAGCCCGTGCCGAAGTCATCCACGGCGATACTCAGGCCGAGGTTTTTCAACCCGGCCAGGATCTGCATCGCTTCGCTGACTTCGCGCATCAGGATGCTCTCGGTCAACTCCAGCTCCAGGCACGCCGGCGGCAGGCCGGTGCTGCGCAGGATATTGGCGATGCGCGTCCCCAGTTGGCCATCGGAGAATTGCCGGGCCGAGATATTGACCGAAACCTTCGGCACCCGGACCTTGGCCTGGTGCCAGGTCCTGAGCTGCCGACAGGCCTCGGCGATGACCCAGTCGCCCACGTCCACCACCAGCCCGAGTTCTTCCAGGACCGGGATGAAATCCCCCGGCGGCACCAGCCCGCGGCGTGGATGGCGCCAGCGCAGCAGGGCCTCGGCGCCGGTCAGGCGCTTGCCGTCGCCGCTGAACTGCGGCTGGTAATACAGCACGAACTCGTTCTGCTCCAGGGCGTGGCGCAGGTCGCTTTCCAGCTCCAGGCGTTCCAGGGCGCTGGCGTTCATGTCGGCCTGGTAGAACTGGAAGTTGTTCTTGCCGCGTTCCTTGGCGTGGTACATGGCCGTGTCGGCGTTTTTCATCAACTGGCTCAGTTCGTTGCCGTCCTGGGGGCTCAGGGCAATACCGATACTGGCGGTGACGAAGAACTCCCGGCCTTCGAGCACGAAGGGCCTGACCAGGCTGGCGAGGATCTGTTCGGCCACGGTAATGGCTCGGTTCAGCGCCATCTCGCGACTGGCGCGCGGTTGCAGCAGCAGGGTGAACTCGTCGCCGCCCATGCGCGCCACGGTGTCGTCGTCGGCGACGCAGCCGAGCAGCCGCGTGGCCATTTCCTTGAGCATCCGGTCGCCGGCGGCATGGCCCAGGGAGTCGTTGATCGGTTTGAAACGGTCGAGGTCGAGGAACATCAGCACGACCCAGCTCTTCTGCCGCTCGGCCGCTTGCAGCGCGGTGTGCAGGCGGTCCTGGAACAACGTGCGGTTCGGCAGGTGGGTCAGGGCGTCGTAGTAGGCCAGGCGATGGATGCGCTGTTCGCTGGCCTTGCGTTCGCTGATGTCGCTGAAGAAGCACACGTAGCTGGCCAGGTCGCCTTCGTCATCCAGCACCGCGGTGATGCCGACCCAGGCCGGGTAGTGCTCGCCATTGCGCCGCTTGAGCCACACTTCGCCTTCCCAGGTGCTGTGCTGTTGCAGCTGCTTGAGCACATAGCGCAGGTGCGCTTCCTGCTGTTCGTCCACGGTCAGCATGTTGGGCAACTGGTCCAGCACCTGCGACACCGCGTAGCCACTGACGCGGCTGAACGCTTCGTTGGCCTGGACGATGTAGCCCGCCGGGTCGGTGATCAGGATGGCCGAGGTCGAATGCTCGAATACCGTGGCGGCCATGCGCAGGTCTTTTTCGGCGCGGCGCTGCTGGCTGATGTCGCGGCCCACGCCCAGCACGCCTTCGAACGCGCCGTGATCGTCCCACACCAGCACCAGCCGCAACTCGATGGGGATCTTGCGCCCATCGGCCCGCAGGCAGTCGAACAGGAACAGCTGGGTCTGCATCTGGTTGCGCAGCTCGGCCAGTTGCTCGGGCTTGTCGAGGGCCTTGCTGACCCGCTCCATCAGGCTGTAGATGCCGGTCAGTTGCTGCGGGTTGGCGATGGTCGATTGCCAGCCGTTCTGGAAAATCCAGTCGACGTTGTAGCCCAGCACCGCCTGAACCGACGGGCTGACATAGTTGAGCGAAAGCTTGCTGTCGGTGGAGAAGATCACGTCGCTGATGCTTTCGGCGAGCATCCGGTAGCGTTGTTCGCTGTCGCGCAGCGATTCGCTGGCTTCGATCTGCTCGGTGATGTCCTTGGCCACGCCGATGATCCGCGTCACCTGGTCATGCCGGTCCCGGGCCAGGGCCTGTTCGCGGATATCGAAGCGCCGCCACTTGCCGTTGCGGTGACGAAAGCGCAGTTGGCATTGCAGCAGTTGCGTGTACCCGCCCCGACGCTGTTCCTGGCGCAGGCCGTGGTAATGGTCGGCATCTTCGCTGTGCAGCAGGATTTCCCAGAAGTACTCGCCCATCTGGTGCAGTTCGGTGCGGTCGTAGCCCAGGGTCTGGCCGAGGTGATGGTTGCTGAAGATCATCCGCTGGCTGATGACGTCCTGCACGTAGAGGTGATCCGGCACGGTGCGCACCACGTCGGACCAGAAGCCTTCGCGTTCGAGCAGCGAGAGTTCCACCAGCTTGCGGCTGGTGATGTCGCTGATGCTCAGGATGACAGCGTTATAGTCGTCCTGTTTTTCCGGCAGGCGCAGCACCAGCCACAGGTGCTGGTCGCGGCCATGGGCGTCCTGCAGGCGGATTTCCAGTTCCAGTTGCTTGTGCTGGTCGAGCAGGGCCTGGAGCAGTTTCGAGCCCACGGGGTTGTGGTCTTGCGGGCCGTTGCCCACCAGCAGTTGCCAGGCCTGTTCGCACGAGTCGACGTTAAGCAGCTTCAACGCCATCTGGTTGACCTCGGTCACCAGCACTTCCCGTTGCAGTTGCTCGCGCTGATGGGGTGTTTCCAGCCAGGTGCGCAATTGATCGCCGGTGTGCAGGCCGACCTTCTGGAAGAAGGCCTTGAGCCCCGACAAATCGAGCACGCACAGGGCCACGCCGGTGCCTTCGAAAATATCCTGGTAACGCCGGCGACCTTCATGCAGTTGCCGTTGGCGTCGGCGCATGTTCAACAGCGCGATCACCGGCAGCAGCGAGATCGCCAGGCCCAGCAGGCATTTGCCGATGAAGGCCGGCAACAGTTGCTCGATCACCTGGCGCCGGTCGAACAACCCACGCAACTGCCAATCGCTGCTGCTCAGGGGCACGGTCAGCACGGTGTTTTCCAGATCGTCCGGGGAGAGCCGGGCGGCGCTTTCCGAAGGCAGGCCCTCGTCGCGGCTGATGATCTGCTGGTCGAGACGGTTTTCCACCAGCCACAACGGGCGCAGGCCCACATCGGCCTGCTTGGTCAGCGTGGCGAAGAAGTTCGGGGTCAGGCGCAAGGCCCAGTAGCCGCGGGTGCTGCCGCTGGCCTGGTGCAACAGCAGGTGCACCACGGAGCCGTCCGTGGAGTTGCTGAAATAGTGGGCCTGGGCCCGGCTGCGTCGCACCAGGTCGGCCAGATAGTCGGCGTCTTCGCTGGCGGCGTCGCTGTCGCTGAGGATCTTGCCCGAGGGGCTCAGCAACGCCAGGCTGCGCAGTTCGGGCAACGATTGCTGCAGCTTGCGCAACAGCGCCTGCTGTTCGTCGGCCGTTTGCGGTTGTTCGACGATCGGTAGCAGGTTGAGGGCGATTTGCGCGTTCAGCGCCATGTTCAGGCTGATTTGCGAGGCCAGGTCGGCGGTGTAGTCGATGGTGTACTGGCGCTGTTGCTGCTGGGTTTCACGCAGTTGGTCGAGCAACTGCCAGAAGAGCAGGCCGAGCAACAGCAGCACCAGTGTGGCCAGCGCGCCCTTCAATGTCCCGCGCAGGGGCGAGCCGGGCACCGTAGCGGGCGCGCGTGGGGACGAGGGCGGCGTGACTTTGGACAAGCTGTAATCCTGCGGTTTGCTGGACTGGCGCGACGTGCACTATAAGCCGGACGCCCGAAGGGCGGCTAGCATGCCTTGCCTTGTGGCAAAGTGCCAGTCCCTGGCGGCTGGACCTTGACCGACGGTTGAGGTAGCTTTGCCGGTCAAACAAGAGCGTTCCAGCTCCACATTCCCAGGCGCTATCGGCCCCCTGGCCTTGATCCCCTTCAAGCGCCGGCGCCGTGCATGGCCTGGCTCGTTCTTTTCACCTGTCACTGACGCTAGGTTCACCATGGCTCAATACGTCTTCACCATGCATCGGCTGAGCAAAGTTGTTCCGCCGAAGCGGGAAATCCTGAAAAACATTTCGCTGTCGTTCTTCCCCGGCGCCAAGATCGGTGTGCTGGGCCTCAACGGCTCGGGCAAGTCCACGCTGCTGAAAATCATGGCCGGTGTCGACAATGAATTCGACGGCGAAGCCCGTCCGATGCCGGACCTGAACATCGGCTACCTGCCGCAGGAACCGCAGCTCGATCCGACCAAGACCGTTCGCGAAGTGGTCGAGGAAGCGGTCAGCGTGATCAAGGATGCCCAGGCACGCCTGGACGAGGTCTATGCCGCCTACGCGGACCCCGATGCCGATTTCGACAAGCTGGCCGCCGAACAGGCCAAGCTCGAAGCCATCCTGCAAGCCAGCGACGGCCACAACCTGGAGCGTCAGCTGGAAGTGGCCGCCGATGCGCTGCGCCTGCCGGCCTGGGACGCGAAGGTCGAGCACCTGTCTGGTGGTGAAAAACGCCGCGTGGCCCTGTGCCGCCTGCTGCTGTCCGCCCCGGACATGCTGCTGCTCGACGAACCGACCAACCACCTGGACGCCGATTCCGTCGCCTGGCTCGAACACTTCCTGCACGATTTCCCGGGCACCGTGGTAGCGATCACGCACGACCGTTACTTCCTCGACAACGTCGCCGGCTGGATCCTGGAACTCGACCGTGGCGCCGGCATCCCGTACGAAGGCAACTATTCGGGCTGGCTGGAAGCCAAGTCTGAGCGTCTTGCCCAGGAATCCAAGCAGCAGTCGGCCCATGAAAAGGCCATGAAGGAAGAACTGGAGTGGGTGCGCAAAGGCGCCAAGGCCCGCCAGTCCAAATCCAAGGCTCGCCTGCAACGCTTCGAGGAAATGCAGTCGCAGGAATTCCAGAAGCGCAGCGAAACCAACGAGATCTACATCCCGGCCGGTCCACGCCTGGGCGACAAGGTCATCGAGTTCAAGAACGTCACCAAAGGCTATGGCGACCGTGTGCTGATCGACAACCTGTCGTTCTCCATGCCCAAGGGCGCCATCGTCGGTGTCATCGGTGGTAACGGCGCGGGTAAATCCACGCTGTTCCGCATGCTGATGGGCAAGGAAACACCGGACTCGGGCAGCATCGAGATCGGCGAAACCGTGCAACTGGCCTGCGTCGACCAGAGCCGCGAAGACCTGGACGGCAGCAAGACCGTGTTCCAGCAGATTTCCGACGGCTCCGACCAGATCCGCATCGGCAACTACGAAATCCCGTCGCGCACCTACGTGGGGCGTTTCAACTTCAAGGGCGGCGACCAGCAGAAGTTCGTCAAGGACCTGTCCGGCGGTGAGCGCGGCCGCTTGCACCTGGCGCTGACGCTGAAGGAGGGTGGCAACGTCCTGCTGCTCGACGAACCGTCCAACGACCTCGACGTCGAAACCCTGCGTTCCCTGGAAGAAGCCCTGCTGGACTTCCCGGGCGCCGCCATTGTGATCTCCCACGATCGGTGGTTCCTTGACCGCGTGGCAACTCACATCCTGGCGTACGAAGACGACTCCCAGGCGGTGTTCTTCGAAGGCAACTACACCGAGTACGAAGCCGATCGCAAGAAACGCCTCGGCGAGGCCGCTGCCCAGCCGCACCGTGTGCGGCACAAGAAGCTGGCTTGAGGGGCGTGCGACCGCAAGGTCGCTGAACCCGTGGCGAGGGAGCGTGCTCCCTCGCCACGCAGGTCAGGCGCTAGGCCTGTGGCGCAAAATCGAGCGTGAGAATGTTGGGGATCGTCGGGTCCATCTCGTACAGCAAGGCATAGCCCACACCGGTGATGCCCGTCAGCAGGCTGACGTCGGGCACCCTGTCGTTGTCCAGCCAAGGTCCTGCAAAAAATGGCCGGGCGGCCTCGTCTAGGGCTGTCCTGACCCTGTTCATGCCGGCGGAATTGCCTGAATGCCGATACAGGTCATGCAGGCACAACAGATTGCCGAAATCGCCGTGACACAGGTTGTAACCCTCACCCAGCCCGTGCTCCCAGAGATTGCGCTCGCATCGCTGTATGTCGTCGAGCACGGTCTGTCGTGTCGCCGCGTCCAGCACATCCCCCATCGATTGCAGCAGCTGTCGCCTGGCAATGAGCACACCGCCGTCGCCATGGCACCACTTGGACGTATGGTCCGCTGGTCCGAGGTTCCTCAGGTCCAGCCAGAAACCGTCCCGGCTCAGGCGGTTCTCACCTTCGAGCACCTGGATGGCCAAAGGCACCAGCGTCGCATCCCCGGTCACGTCATAGGCCTTGCACAGGGCATGGATGACGCCCGAGAGACCGTGGGACAAGCCCGTCAGGATGACGGAGCGATCATCGCGCCGTAGAAGCCGACCCTCTTCGATCAGGACCTGCTCCCGTATGTAGTCGACCATCCGCCGGAGGGCCGGCAGCACCTCGTTCTGTGCCGACGACTCATGGAGATTGGCCAGGAGTGTCACCGCGCCACAACAGCCTGCGAGGAAGTCGAAATCGTAGCGCTCAGGGGGGATTTCGATCAGTTGGGTAAGCAAGCCGGCAATCTTTTCATCATGGCGGGCATCCGCGGTGATCCGGCGGCGATTGATAAGCAAGTAAAGGTAGGCCCCCAGACCGTGATATGCGCTGACAGTCAGGTCGGTTCGGAAAAAGCCGAAGTGCTGGTCCAGGGCGTCCAGGATCCGATCCATGCGCGACAGCCAGTGCGACTGGCCACCGACTTTGAACGCGGCCAGGTAAAACAGGCCGATCCCGGCGATACCCGAATACAACCCATGGTCCATCGGCGCCGGGTATTTGCGCAGGCTCGTGGGGTGAGTATGAAAAGACAGCCAGCGGACGTCGGTTGCCGTGCCGCTCACGGCAAGTTCATCGAGGCGGGCGTTGATGGCCAGGACCGCGTCGAGTCGCTCTGCTGGCGGTTCTTTTCCAGGGAGTAGGGGTGTTCGCGTTTCCGGTGAGGGTGGCTCTGGGAACAGGCAGATGTCCAGGAGTGTGCGTTGCAGGGCCCAGTCCTCACGGGACAGGTGACTGATTTTTTGCAGGCAACTTTTTAATGGAGGCTCCAGGGTTGCCATCTCGACGGTTTCACCTTGTGCGCTCGTAAAGCAGCGGGCGTTCAGCGCCATGGTGAAACACGGAATACTGGACCTTTGCAGGTCGGCTATTTCATAGCGGGCAATACCTCTTTCCCGATAGGGTTCTTTTAGATCTTTCCACAGGGTTGCAAGCAGCAGTTCTCGGTCGAGCATGTTCTGCATGAAGCGTGGGTGGCGGATCAGCCCGATAAAGTCAGCGTAGCGCTGCGAATTCTTGAGCAATACGCGGGTGGTCAGTTCGCCGGCGGATTGTTCGAGCATCTCCATGATCGCGTGCCGATGAACCATCAGTGCGCCGTAAGCGTATTCGAAGCCTTTGAACAGCGCGGTCTTATAGGCCTGCGGCCCTATTCGCTCGCCTTGCAGCAGGGGCAGGTGTTTTTGCGCCAACTGATGCTCGAACTCGATTTTGCGCAGGTGGTAGAACCCACCCTCGAAAACCAGGGCGCGACGGGTGGAAATGAACAGGGCCTGGCGAGTCAGCCCGCTCTGGTCGTTATTGGTCTTTTGCGAAAAGGGCACGAAGCCGCTGGAACAGATGGATTGCTGGATCGCCTTGAAACTGCTGGACAGTGCGCAGCCCGCGGGCAACTCCGTCAGCAAGTCGCTGGTGGACGCCGTGAACAGGCATTCGAGGTCGATCATGACCGGGCTGCTGCCGCAGGCAATGATGTTCTCGTAATGAAAGTCGATGCCGTTCAAGGCATGAATGACGGCGATCTGGGCGCCCATTCTCTTGTAGAACAACTCGACATCCGTTGCCTGTTCGCAGGGCAGGTTGTCGATTTTTTCTATCCAGCTATGCCGCGGGCGGCTGAGAATCCTTGGCCCGCGCACAGAGAAGCAGTCCGCGCCTGTCCACTCGTGCAGGTGTTCAAGCAAGCGGTTGTAGAAAAGCGCTTCCCGGCTTGCCCGAGGTTTGTAGACCAGTGAAACGCTGCCAACGGTGACCAGACAGACCGTTTCGCCGCGACCGTGGGGGTCACCGAGGCCCAGTTCAATTGCACTGATTTGCCGAGCCGCGTTTGAAAACGCGGCCTCCAATAATGCGAGGTCGGCTGCGAAATGGAGAATGAGCGCATAAAGATAGTTGAGGGTATCTTCCAATTGATCGAACAGCAGCGTTGCCAGTACCGGGTAGCACTCGAAGAGTGGCCGCAGTGGCAACGTGCGCAGTTGTTCATTGAAGGTGCCCAGGTCAATGTTTTCGCCTTGCGCAATTCGCGTGTTCAAATAATGCACAAGACTTTGTTCCGAGGTGCGACTCACCCGGGCCAGAACATACTGTTCGAGGCTTGCGAGCAAGGCCGACTCGTCAATGTGCGGTGAAACTTGGGAGTAACGCTTGTCGGCCTTGAACGTGTCGATGAAATAAAGAAGAAACCGCTGGCCGAAGCCATGAAAGTTATCTTTTTTAGTTGCACTTGTTTTTGTTTCGACAGGAAGGCTGTCGAGGTGGGCCAGCTTTTGTTCCAAACTTTGCAGGCATGATTCGCTGCTGGGGGGCAGGCGGTGTTGGTGGTTGGGGGCGCTGACGTGTTTCAGCAGTTGTTCCCGGCCCAGACCAAAGTGATCCAGCAAAGCCTGGTCATCGGCGTGCAGGCGAGTCAGGTTGTTTTCGAACAGGGCGATGTCGAGTGTGGAAGCGCCTGTGTACTGCCCTCGCTGATCCCACTTCAAAGCGTTAACAAGCATGCCTAGGCTCCTGGCATGGATGGAGCAGGCGGTGCCTGCTCCATGTTTATCGGTGTTGCCTGTTGCGACGGTCAGTGGGCTGGATCAGCACCCGAGTGTCGAGCACTCGAGGTTGGTGCAGGTGCCGAACGTGTTGCATTCCATCGTCGTCGCCAGGATTGCGGCGATGTTGCTGGCCGGCGCTTGATAGGCGTCGAACTCGAGATAGAAGTCGCCGGACATGTTCAGGATCTGTTCGCTCATGATGTGTTCCTCATCAGGTTGATCAATTCAATACAGTGACCCACGGGCGATCGGGTGCCAGACAGCGCATCCGAACGGTGGGATGTCATGAAGTTATTAAGGGATAGGGTTAGGGAGTGTCGAAGTGCCCGCGGTGCGGATTGACTTCAAAGAGCAGGATTCAGCACAAGATAGCGGTGCAATGCACAGTGCCGCACTCGACAATGGTCCGCGCCGCCGATTCGATGCCTAGGTGGTTTACCTGTTGGTAGGCATTGAAGTCGCCGTCGAAGTCACCGGACATTGCCAAAATGTGTTCGCCCATCATGCATCTCCTTGTTTTTGTTTGCGCCGGTTTCGACGCGGGAAAAACAGTAGCATGGACTTCGATAAGCGCAAACTTGCGGTTATAACCTCATGTTGCAGTTACCTGTCGCTACAGGCAACTAAGCGAATGGCTGTTAGTTGTGAGTTAACCCAATAGCAAGATGCCGTCGCGCGGCCTTCAGGGCAGTTCGATTGCAATCACTTCAATGCAAAGATCGCCCACCGGTCGCTGCCAGACCACCTCATCCCCCAACTTCGCTCCCAGCAACGCCCGGCCCAGGGGTGATCCCCAGTTGATCAGCCCGCTGGCCGCGTCGGCCTGGTCCTCGCCCACCAGTTGCACCCGTTGCTGCTGGTCCAGTTCGTCGGCGAAGGTCACCCAGTGTCCAATCCGGACCTGATCGGATGACGTCGGCGCCACGACCTGGGCGCTTTGCAGGCGCAGGTTGAAATAGCGCAGGTCACGTTCGATGTCCGCGATCCGCTGCTTATCGGCCTGATCGCCGCGGGCTGTCTGCTGGCTGTGCAACGCCTGCAACTGTGCGACCCGCGCCTGCAACTCGGCGAGCCCGCTGGGCGTGACGTAGTTCGGTTGTGCGCTGACCTGGCGTTCGACTGGCTGGTCGGCCTGGGCGGCGGCGTTGTCTTCGTTGACGAAAGCGCGACTCATGGTGTTCTCCTCTGTTGGAGTTTGGGCCATGGTCGCAGGCTTTTGGTTTCGACGAATGTCTGTGCGCGACTCACTGCGAGCGATAAGCCCGGCCGGCGTCCCGATCCTTTTCCTGTTGCCAGGCGCGTTCGCGCTCGTCCCAATGGCGTTCGCGATAGGCATCGCGCTCTTCGCTTTCGCGCATGGCCTGGCACTGCCGGAACCCGTCGCTCCAGCCTTCGGCGTAGCGGGGATCCTTCAGATAGCGCGGCACATCTTTGCGGAACTGACCGGTAATCACGCCGGCGGCTTGCCGGCCGCTGCTGCAACCGTCGTCGTAGCCGTCGGCGAAGGCCGGTGGGAAACCTCGGGCAATGAGGTCCTCGTGAGTGGTCTCGCAACCGCCAAGCAACATCAGTACCGCCAATACCACCACCGCCCGCCTCATTTTCTGCCTTCCTGCCGGATTCACCTGTACCTGAAGTCTAGAAGCGGATTCGTCAGGCCGATGTGAAAGCGTTGTGAGCAATCCGTTGGGCAGGTGACGAACGCCCTGGCGGGGGCGCTCGATTGACGGCCGTCGGCGTCAGTAGTGGTACCACTTCACCTCGAGCATCACTTCGTTCTCCGGCGAGGCGAGGTGGCTGAATTCACGTTGGGCACTCAGGCGCAGGCCGAGGTTGCGGGACAATTCCCATTGCTGGTTCAGGCTCAGGCTGCGGCGCACTTCGCCGTTGACGAAGTAGTCGCCCTTGGCTTCCAGGCTCAGGTTGCCCAGCGGGTTTTTCCACAGCACGCCGCTGTTGAAGCCGCCGGCCGGGGCGATGAACTCGGCGAAGTCGTTGTTGTGCTCGACCCGCACCGTGCCCAGGGCGAACCCCAGCACATCTTCGCCCAATGCCCAGGTCCCGCCGGCACCGCCGTTGACGTGGCTGACCAGGGTTTCATCGTCGTGCTTGCCCGGCACTCGCTCCAGGCCGCCGGTAACCTGCCAGGACCATGGCTGCAACAACTCGTTGCGCGGCGTCAGCGAGCGAATCGTCGCCAGGTCGAGTTGTTGCACCTGCCAGTCATTGCCTTCGTACTGGCGCAGTTTGAGTTGCAGGATTTCAATCTGGGCCCCCAGCGGGAAGCTCTCGGCGTTGTCGTTGAGGTCGTGATAGGCCATGCGCAAGCCATACTCGCCGAACGCCCGGTCGCCCCGGGTGCCGAGGCCGGCCTGCCAGGTGCGGGATTCATGGCCGTCCTCGGGCAGGCCCGGCTGCGGGATGTCGAGTTCCGGCGCGGGATTCTGGTTGATCGCCCGCAACAATTCGAAGCTGCGCTGGGAGCGCTGTGGGTCGCGCTCCTGGCCGTTGGCGCGGTAGCGCTCCAGGCGGTAGGCCGCATCGACGATCAGCGCCTGGCGGTCCCGTGGCAGCGCCTTGAAGGCGTCGGCTTGCAGTTGTTGCTGGTCGGCGCTGACCTTCAGCACCCATTGTTGTTCGTCATCGCTGAGCGGTTCGGCACGGCTGAGCAGTTCCCGCTCCCGGGACGGTCGGTACTGGATGCTTTCCACCAGGCCGGCTTCCTTCACCGCCTTGACGGTGTCGGTGGGGATGGCGGTCAGCGGGAACTGTTCGGTCAGGCGCAGGCTGGGGCGCGCCACCTGCAACAGTTCAAGCAGGCGATAGGAGCAGTTTTCGTCGAAGAAAAAGTAGTCGAACTGGATCTGCTTGAGTTCCCAGACGTGTTCGACCATGCGCTCGGTTTCGACCTGGCTCAGGTTGAGGCGATACTCCCACAGGTCGCGGTTCTCCAGGCTTCGGTACTCGGAAAGTTTTTCCTGATAGGGCACCAGGGCGAACAGGCCGGGATAGCCCCCCATCAAGCCCTTCCAGGCGTAGAGGATGCTGTTGTCCGAACCTTCGATGTAGGCGCCGAAATTGATCGCGTAGCTGAGCAAGGCGGTCTTGTCGCTTTGCACGTCGGCCTGGTCGATGCGCAGCAGGGTATGGCCGAACATCGAAGATGGGCTGTTGAGGTACGCCGCCGGAAAAATCATCACCGCGCTGTGGGGCGAGACGTCCTTGAACCATTGGTTGAATTCGCTGCAGTCGACGGCGGGCAGGTCCGTCAGCTTGAGCTGCGCCTTGAGCCAGCGCGTGCGCGCCGGGTACACGCATTGGGCGTGTTGCTGGCCGGCACTGGCCGGGCCATACAAGGCTTGCAGCGTGGCGGTCAGTTCACGGTCGGGGTGCTGATTGCCGTCGGGCGCGAGGAAGAACTTCTTGTCGCTGATGTAGCTGCGCCAGCCGCCCAGCTTGGCGGTTTCATAGTGGCCCAGGGAAATCCAGAAGCGGTCATTGGCCAGTTGCTGCAAACGTTGAGGGTCGACATGAGGCGCTGCGGACAGCGGGGCGCACACACAGAGCGCCAGCCAGGCAAGGCGTTTGAGCATAGTCGGCTACTTGGAAAGTCGAAAAAAAAGAGCGCAAGGGGCCCCAGAAAGAAAACCCGCTCCCCGAGAGGAGCGAGTGGTGTCGAGCTTAAGCTTGAGTGGCGTATTTGGCCAGGCGTGGATCGTTCTTCAGGACGGCCAGGGTATTGGTATGCACGTCTTCGGCGGTCACGTCAGCCTTGCTGAAGATTTGCTGGAAGTGCTCGTGGGTGACGGCCGAGAAGTGTGCGCGATCTTCCGGCGCCACGCCCAGCACCACGGCATAGGTGGTCAGCGCTTCGCCCTGACCCTTGGCCATGTCTTCGGACAGCTCGTTCATCATGCCATTCATGGCCAGCCAGGACTTGCCACCATAGGTCAGTGCCGCGTTGGTCGAGCAACCGTTGGTGCCGGAGGTCATGCCGAAGGTGGCGTTACCGGAGGTGCCGTTGGTGGTGGATGCCAGGAAGTGGGCCGGGGTGCCACGCTGACCTTCGAACAGCATGTTGCCCCAACCGCAATCCGGGCCGCCTGGCGCCTGAGCCATGGCGTTGATGGATACAGCGGTGAAGAGAGTACCGAGAAGAATCCGTTTCATAGCTATGTTCTCTTTATGTGCATACCAATGGACAGGGTCTGGCGCCTTTGTGGCTTCAACCACGCGTGCCAGTGGGCCGGTTATTGTTCCAGCCGCGCAATTTGGAGTTTAGGCACGATCCTGGGGTTCCGTGACATTTTGCAAAAACAATCCTTTACATCATCAATGGACCGACCCCGGCCCGGGGCAGGCCACTGGACTATGCTTTGGCCTGAGGCGCTCCTTGCCAGTCAGGCATGGGCAGCGCCAGAATGCCGCTATCTGCCCCGCCTGATGTAAGGAAGCCCGATGCCTGATCCTGTTGCTGCCAGCTTGCGTCTAGCGCCTGAAGCGCTGACCCGTCCGTTTTCCGCTGAACAGTTCAGCTTCTCTACCACCAATGATCTGGAGCCCTTTCGCGGTGTGCTCGGCCAGGAGCGTGCGGTCGAAGCCTTGCAGTTCGGCGTGGCCATGCCGCGCCCCGGTTACAACGTATTCGTCATGGGCGAGCCCGGCACTGGTCGGTTCTCGTTCGTCAAGCGCTACCTCAAGGCCGAGGGCAAGCGCATGCAGACCCCGGCGGACTGGGTCTACGTCAACAATTTCGATGAGCCTCGCGAACCCCGTGCACTGGAGCTGCCATCGGGCACTGCCGGCGCCTTCATCGCCGACATCAACGGCCTGATCGACAACCTGCTGGCGACCTTTCCCGCGGTGTTCGAGCACCCGTCCTACCAACAGAAGAAGAGCGCCATCGATCGCGCCTTCAACCAGCGATACGACCGCGCCCTCGATGTGATCGAGCGCCTGGCGCTGGAAAAGGACGTCGCGCTGTACCGCGACAGCAGCAACATCGCCTTCACGCCGATGAGCGAGGGCAAGGCCCTGGACGAGGCGGAATTCGCCCAGTTGCCGGAAGCCGAGCGCGAGCGTTTCCACGAGGATATCTCCAGCCTGGAAGAGCGCCTGAACGAAGAACTCGCCAGCCTGCCGCAGTGGAAGCGCGAGTCCAACAACCAGTTGCGTCAGCTCAACGAAGAAACCATCACCCTGGCCCTGCAACCGCTGTTGGCGCCGTTGTCGGAAAAGTACGCCGAGAACGCCGCCGTCTGCGGTTATCTGCAAGCCATGCAGGTCAACCTGCTGCGCACGGTGGTCGAGCAACTGGTGGATGACAGCAAGACCGACGCCGTTGCCCGCAAACTGCTGGAGGAACAATACGCCCCGAGCCTGGTGGTGGGGCATCCGTCCAGCGGCGGTGCGCCGGTGGTGTTCGAGCCGCACCCGACCTACGACAACCTCTTCGGCCGCATTGAATACAGCACCGACCAGGGCGCGCTCTACACCACGTACCGGCAGTTGCGTCCAGGGGCCTTGCACCGAGCCAACGGTGGGTTCCTGATCCTCGAAGCGGAAAAAATGCTTGGCGAACCATTCGTGTGGGATGCGCTCAAGCGCGCCCTGCAGTCGCGCAAGCTGAAAATGGAATCGCCGTTGGGTGAGCTGGGGCGACTGGCCACGGTGACCCTGACGCCGCAGCACATCCCGTTGCAGGTCAAGGTCGTGATCATTGGCGCCCGCCAGCTCTACTACGCCTTGCAGGACCTGGACTCGGACTTCCAGGAAATGTTTCGCGTGCTGGTGGACTTCGACGAAGACATCCCGATGGGCGATGAAAGCCTGGAGCAGTTCGCCCAGTTGCTCAAGACCCGCACCTCGGAGGAGGGCATGGCGCCGTTGACCGCTGATGCGGTGGCTCGCCTGGCGACCTACAGCGCTCGCCTGGCCGAGCACCAGGGGCGTCTGTCGGCGCGTATCGGCGACCTGTTCCAACTGGTCAGCGAAGCGGATTTCATTCGCCAGCTGGCCGGTGACGAAATGACCGATGCCGGCCATATCGAACGCGCACTGAAAGCCAAGGCCACCCGCACCGGACGCGTCTCGGCGCGGATCCTCGACGACATGCTGGCGGGGATCATCCTGATCGACACCGACGGCGCCGCCGTGGGCAAGTGCAACGGTCTGACGGTGCTGGAGGTCGGTGATTCGGCGTTTGGCGTGCCAGCGCGGATTTCCGCCACGGTGTACCCGGGTGGCAGCGGCATCGTCGACATCGAGCGCGAGGTCAACCTCGGCCAACCGATCCACTCCAAGGGCGTGATGATCCTCACCGGTTACCTGGGCAGCCGTTATGCCCAGGAATTCCCGCTGGCGATCTCGGCCAGTATCGCCCTGGAGCAATCCTACGGTTACGTGGACGGCGACAGCGCCTCGCTGGGTGAGGCGTGCACGCTGATTTCGGCCCTGTCGAAGACGCCGTTGAAGCAATGTTTCGCCATCACCGGTTCGATCAACCAGTTTGGCGAAGTGCAGGCGGTGGGCGGGGTCAACGAGAAGATCGAAGGCTTCTTCCGCCTCTGCGAAGCCCGCGGGCTGACGGGCGAGCAGGGGGCGATCATCCCCCAGGCCAACGTCGCGACGCTGATGCTCGATGAGCGGGTGCTGGCCGCCGTGCGCGCCGGGCAATTCCACGTCTATGCGGTCCGCCAGGCCGACGAGGCGTTGAGCCTGCTGGTGGGTGAGCCGGCCGGTGAGCCCGATGAGAACGGCGAGTTTCCGGAGGGCAGCGTCAACGCCCGGGTGGTGGAGCGCCTGCGGGTCATCGCCGAAATGATCAGCGAAGACGACATCAAGGAAGCGGAAAAGGAACTGGCCCAGCAGGCCCTGGCGGAGGCCAAGCCGGTTTGATGTTCTTGTAAACCCTGTGGGAGCGGGCTTGCTCGCGAAAGCGGTTTGCCAGATGGCATAGTCGTCAGCTGACACATTGCTTTCGCGAGCAAGCCCGCTCCCACAATAGGTTTTGCAGTGATTTCCTGTTAGTAATGCCACCACTTTGGCGTCAATATTCACACTGTGACCGCTCGGCGTATTCTGGTCTCGAAACCCTTTGCGCCCGGAACTTTTCTTCTATCCTCAGCTCAAGGATAACGAGAGCCATCATTGGATCGAAACAGCCCCCTCCTGGGACTGAATACCGGATCTACCGAGGGGCGCCGCCATGTCGCGCAACCTTTGTCTCACTCGTCAATGCCTGGGCCTTGTGACCCGTATCGAATGCGCCATCCGCCCGCTGGCGGGAGATACCGGTATGTGGACCTTGCTCTTTGCCGCCGGAATGGCCGGTGAACAACCTTCCGCCATCAAGGCCCAGGGCCCATTTGCCGGCCCGAACGCCGCCGAAACCATCCTCGATACCATCGTCCAGAGCCTGACGTTGCACGGCTATGAGCTGGCCAACGACCCACAGATCTGGTGCCTGCACATGCAGGCCCAACTGCGTGAGATCAATGGCGGGCGGTGTCGCAACGTGGGCGGCTTCGAGTATCGCCCGCTGCATTGAGCGTTTCCACCACGCAGCTCTTGGCTGTTGCGCCGGGTCCAGGGATGTGACCTGGCGTTTGTAGGGCCGCTCGTGGCTGATATACTCGCCGCGATTTTTCAGCCCTGGTGTGAGACTCAATGGAACGCTTTATCGAAAATGCAATGTACGCCTCCCGTTGGTTGCTGGCGCCGATCTACTTCGGGCTGTCCCTGGGCTTGCTGGCACTGGCACTGAAATTCTTCCAGGAAGTCTTCCACGTTATCCCCAACGTGTTTTCCATGGCCGAGTCCGACCTGATCCTGGTGTTGCTGTCGCTGATCGACATGGCGCTGGTGGGCGGGCTGCTGGTGATGGTGATGATTTCCGGCTACGAAAACTTCGTCTCGCAACTGGACATCGACTCCGACAAGGAAAAGCTCAACTGGCTCGGCACCATGGACTCTTCCTCGCTGAAGATGAAAGTGGCTGCCTCGATCGTGGCGATTTCCTCCATCCACCTGCTGCGCATCTTCATGGACGCCAAGAACGTCGATCCCGAGCACCTGATGTGGTACGTGATCATCCACATGACCTTCGTGGTCTCGGCGTTTGCCATGGGTTATCTGGATAAACTGACCAAGCACTGAGGCGCGTCCCGCGTGCTGGTGCAACGCCCACCTGTTGAGAAGCCGGTGGGCGTTGTCGTTTCTGGCGGCGTGCTTTGGCGCGGGTGTTGGTCATCCGCCCCGGCATCTGTGCTAGTCTGCTCGCCCTTTTGGTTCCGGGCGCTCCGGGAAGCGCCGTGTCATCCATGGCCATTCCCGGGCCGTCCGCACAGCGGAGCAGCACCATGTCCGAAGTTAACCTGTCCACCGACGAAACCCGCGTCAGCTACGGCATTGGCCGTCAGTTGGGCGACCAACTGCGCGACAACCCGCCACCGGGCGTCAGCCTGGACGCGATCCTGGCCGGCCTAACCGACGCCTTCGCCGGCAAGCCAAGCCGCGTGGGCCAGGAAGAGATGTCCGCCAGCTTCAAGGTCATCCGCGAAATCATGCAAGCCGAAGCGGCTGCCAAGGCTGAAGCCGCGGCGGGCGAAGGACGTGCATTCCTGGCCGAAAATGCCAAGCGCGAAGGCATCACCACCCTGGCTTCGGGCCTGCAGTTTGAAGTGTTGACCCAGGGCGAAGGCGCCAAGCCGACCCGTGAAGACCAGGTGCGTACCCACTACCACGGCACCCTGATCGATGGCACGGTGTTCGACAGCTCCTACGATCGTGGCCAGCCTGCCGAATTCCCGGTCGGCGGCGTGATCCCAGGCTGGACCGAAGCGTTGCAACTGATGAACGCCGGCAGCAAATGGCGCCTGTACGTGCCGAGCGAACTGGCTTACGGCGCTCAAGGCGTTGGCAGCATTCCGCCGCACAGCGTACTGGTGTTCGACGTCGAGTTGCTGGACGTCCTGTAAGACCCTGCCCGGTTTAACAGTGGGCAAAATGTGGGAGCGAGCTTGCTCGCGAAAGCGGACTTTCAGTCGACCTATCAGCTAACTGATGTACCGCCTTCGCAAGCAAGCCCGCTCCCACATTGTCTTCATGCTCATCCGTGAAACCTGCCATTGAAATCGCCAGTCGGGCGCAATGCCCTGGCGTAGCAGAATAGGAACAGGTTGCGCACCAGCTCCTTGAGCACCAGCGGCTCGCTGGAATTGAGGCTGTTGAGGTCCAGATCACCCTGGTCCTGCAGCTCGCTCAAGGCTTCTTCCTCAAGCACTGCGCAGACTTCCCCGGTTTCCCGATGGAGGATCCTGAGGTAGGGGTGCGGGCGATCCAGCCAGGCGTCGATCAAATAAGTCATGGTTCTCATCTCCTTGATGGGTTTCGATGAGAATAATTCTTATTCGCTAAATAGCAAGTCTCTATTGGTATTCCGATTTGTTTTCTGACGACGGGCGGTCGACGTTCAGGACCGCTGGCAATGGGCTGGTACGTGCAAGGCGGGGTGGGATCGGGGAGGTGGGGGCACCATCCCACGGCAGGCGCGGGATGGCGTACGGCAGATTCAGACTTTTCTGACGAACTCGGATTTGAGTTTCATTGGGCCGATGCCGTCGATCTTGCAGTCGATGTCATGGTCGCCTTCACACAGGCGGATGTTCTTGACCTTGGTGCCGACCTTGACCACCAGCGAGGTGCCCTTGACCTTGAGGTCTTTGATCACGGTGATGGTGTCGCCGTCCTGCAGGACGTTACCGACCGAATCCTTCTTCACCGTGGTGTCGGAGGCCGTCTCGACCTCGCCGCTGGCGGACCATTCGTGGGCACACTCCGGGCAGACCAGTTGAGTACCGTCTTCGTAGGTGTATTCGGAATTGCATTTCGGGCAGGGAGGCAACGTGCTCACTAGGGTTCCTTGGTATCAGGAGGACAAAAGGGCGCACATTGTATAGGGTTTTGCGGCTAGGAGGGCGATGTGAGGGTTTTTGTGGCGAGGGAGCTTGCTCCCGCTGGGCTGCGGAGCAACCCATATGGCGCTTGCGGTCGCTGCGCCCGAGGCGTCGGACCGACCGAGCGGGAGCAAGCTCCCTCGCCACAAAAGCTCATTGCGATCTATGTGATCAGTGAGTACGCGCCACCGCAAACTCGCTCAGTTCCACCAGCGCATCGCGGTATTCGCTGGAGGGCAGGGCATCGAGGCACTTGATCGCGCGGGCGACGTAGTCACGGGCCAGTTTCGCGGTGTAGTCCAGCGAGCCGGAGGCTTCAACCGCTGCCCGAATGCTTTCCAGGTCTTCGATCCCGCCTTTCTGGATCGCCTGGCGCACCAGCGCCGCCTGTTCGGGTGTGCCTTCGCGCATGGTGTAGATCAGTGGCAGGGTCGGCTTGCCCTCGGCGAGATCGTCACCGACGTTCTTGCCCAGGGTTTCGGCGTCGCCCTTGTAGTCCAGCAGGTCGTCCACCAACTGGAATGCCACGCCCAGGTGGTCGCCAAAGGTGCGCAGCGCTTCGCTCTGTTCGGCGCTGGCGCCGGCCAGGGCGGCGGCACTGTGGGTCGAGGCCTCGAAGAGCATCGCGGTCTTGCCGCGGATGACCTCCATGTAGGTTTCTTCCGTGGTGCTGGCGTCGCGTACCTTGGACAGTTGCAGCACTTCGCCTTCGGCGATGATGCGCGTGGCCTGGGACAGGATCTTCATCACCGGCATCGAGCCCAGTTCGACCATCATTTCGAACGAGCGCGAGTACAGGAAGTCGCCTACCAGCACGCTGGGGGCGTTGCCCCACATGGCGTTGGCAGTCGAGCGGCCGCGGCGCATGCCGGACATGTCGACCACGTCGTCATGCAGCAGGGTGGCGGTGTGCAGGAATTCGATGGTGGCGGCCAGCAGGCGCATATCGTCGCCTTCGCGGCCCAGGGCCTTGCCACACAAAAGCACCAATAAAGGACGCAGGCGCTTGCCACCGGCTGAAGTGATGTAATCGCCGATTTTCGATACCAGAGGCACTCGGGAAGTCAGCTGCTTCTTGATGATGCCGTCGACGGCGCTAAAATCGTCCGCCACCGCGCGGTAGAAAGCTTGGGGTTGCATCAGCGACAGGTGCTCCAGAAGGGTTGCGCGGCATGCTAGGACCCACATCCGCAGGTGTCAAGGCGCGATGGACGGCTACTTGCAAGCCTGGAACAGCTTGCGTACAATCGCGCACCCTGAACTTCCTGGGCAGCACCTGCCTTACGCAATTGCATCCGGGCCTTCCAGCCCATGCAGCCATGCCAGCCAATACCTCTTCTTATAAAGCGCTGGGTGAGCAGGATTATCGGAGAAATACCATGTCGTATGCAGTAATCGTTACTGGTGGCAAGCAATACAAGGTCGCCCCAGGTGAATACCTGAAGATCGAAAAACTGGAAATCGCTACCGGCGAATCCGTGACTTTTGATCGCGTTCTGTTGGTCGCCAATGGCGATGACGTGAATATCGGTGCTCCAGTTGTTGCTGGCGCGACCGTTGTGGCTGAAGTGATCTCCCAAGGTCGTCACGATAAAGTCCGCATCATCAAGTTCCGTCGTCGTAAGCACCACATGAAGCGTATGGGCCACCGCCAGTGGTACACCGAGATCAAAATCACCGGTATTCAGGCTTAATTTCAGCCTAATTCCTCACTAGGAGAATTGAACTCATGGCACACAAAAAAGCTGGTGGTAGTACCCGTAACGGTCGCGACTCAGAAGCCAAACGCCTTGGCGTGAAGATGTATGGCGGCCAGGCTATCAAAGCAGGCAACATCATCGTGCGTCAGCGCGGCACCCAATTCCACGCTGGCTACGGCGTTGGCATGGGTAAAGATCACACCCTCTTCGCTAAAGTCGAAGGCGTGATCAAGTTCGAAGTAAAAGGCGCCTTCGGTCGTCGTTACGTGAGCGTAGTCGCAGCTTAATTGCGCGATCGCTGGAAAAGCCCTGTCTCGCGACGGGGCTTTTTCGTTTGTGGGGTGAGTCTCTTGCAAAGCTGTTTGTATGGGCTGTCGGCGTACGATGTAGGTATCGTGGTTCAGGGTCGCTGCGCTCATTTTTGCAAGAGTCTTATGTCTTGATTGTTTTTCGGCTCGTCCGTATGGCGAGAGGCGTTTGTTATGAAGTTTGTTGATGAAGTATCGATTCGCGTAAAGGCTGGTGATGGCGGCAATGGCGCCATGAGTTTCCGTCGGGAAAAATTTATCGAGAACGGTGGCCCGAACGGCGGTGATGGCGGTGACGGCGGTTCCATCTACATGATGGCCGACGAAAACCTCAACACCCTGGTGGACTACCGTTACACCCGGCACTTCGATGCCGAGCGTGGCTCCAACGGCGGCAGCACCGACTGCACCGGCAAGAAGGGTGAAGACCTGATCCTGCGCGTTCCGGTCGGCACCACGGTGATCGACTCCGCGACTCAGGAAGTCATCGGTGACCTGACCAAGGCCGGTCAGAAGTTGATGGTAGTGCAGGGCGGCTGGCACGGTCTGGGTAACACCCGTTTCAAATCCAGTACCAACCGCGCGCCGCGTCAGACCACTCCGGGCAAGCCGGGTGAGCAGCGCGACCTGAAGCTGGAAATGAAAGTACTGGCTGATGTCGGTCTGCTGGGCTTGCCGAACGCTGGTAAAAGTACCTTTATCCGTTCGGTTTCGGCTGCCAAGCCGAAAGTTGCCGACTACCCGTTCACCACGCTGGTGCCGAACCTGGGTGTGGTCAGCGTCGATCGCTGGAAGAGCTTCGTCATTGCCGATATTCCGGGTTTGATCGAGGGTGCTTCCGAAGGTGCTGGCCTGGGCATTCGCTTCCTCAAGCACTTGGCGCGCACGCGTCTGCTGCTGCACCTCGTGGACATGGCGCCGCTGGATGACGCCAGCGCACCGGATGCCGCTGAAGTGATCGTCAACGAGCTGATCAAGTTCAGCCCGTCCCTGGCGGAGCGTGATCGCTGGCTGGTCCTGAACAAGTGCGACCAGATCCTTGATGAAGAGCACGATGCTCGCGTCAAGGAAATCGTTGATCGCCTGGAATGGACGGGTCCGGTCTACGTGATTTCGGCCATCTCCAAGCTTGGTACCGAGCGTCTGTGCCACGACATCATGCGTTACATGGAAGATCGTGCTGATCGCCTGGCCAATGACCCGGCCTACAAGGAAGAGCTGGCCGATCTCGATCAGCGCATCGAAGATGAAGCTCGCGCGCAGCTGCAGGCGCTGGATGACAAGCGTGCCCTGCGTCGCAGCGGCGTGAAGTCGGTCCACGACATCGGCGACGATGATTGGGACGAAGAAGATGTGGATGACGAAGACGGTCCGGAAATCATTTACGTGCGTGACTGATTCGTTGCGATAAACTTAAGCGCCGCTCAATCGAGCGGCGTTTTGGTATCTGGAAATCGATTGTTGGTCACGAGTAACCACGAATAACGTCACGGGCAGTGCTAGGTCGCGTTGCCCTCAAGCTAAGGTTGAAGATGATGCGGAGCAAGGTGACAGGTGCGCAGCGTTGGGTCGTGAAGATCGGCAGCGCTTTGCTGACGGCGGACGGCAAAGGCCTGGATCGCGCGGCAATGGGTGTCTGGGTTGAGCAGATGGTGGCCTTGCATGAGGCGGGTGTCGAACTGGTGCTGGTGTCCTCCGGGGCGGTGGCGGCCGGCATGAGCCGTTTGGGCTGGACCTCGCGACCCAGTGCGATGCACGAGCTTCAGGCAGCCGCCGCAATCGGTCAGATGGGGTTGGTGCAGGCCTGGGAGTCGAGCTTTGCCGAGCATGGTCGGCATACCGCGCAGATTCTCCTGACTCACGACGACTTGTCCGATCGCAAGCGCTACCTGAACGCCCGCAGCACCTTGCGTGCGCTGGTCGAGCTGAAGGTTATTCCGGTGATCAACGAGAATGACACCGTGGTCACCGACGAAATCCGTTTTGGCGACAACGACACGCTCGCGGCGCTGGTGGCGAATCTGGTCGAGGCTGACCTGTTGGTGATCCTGACGGATCGCGACGGCATGTTCGACGCCGATCCGCGCAATAATCCGGATGCCCAGCTGATTTACGAGGCGCGTGCCGATGATCCGGCGCTCGATGCGGTGGCGGGCGGTACTGGTGGTGCGCTGGGGCGTGGCGGCATGCAGACCAAGTTGCGTGCTGCGCGTCTGGCGGCCCGTTCCGGCGCTCACACCATCATCGTTGGTGGGCGCATCGAGCGTGTGCTGGATCGCCTCAAGGCGGGCGAGCGCATCGGCACCTTGCTGTCGCCGGAGCGCGGCATGCTGGCGGCGCGCAAGCAGTGGCTGGCCGGTCATCTGCAAACCCGTGGCACTCTGGTGCTGGATGCGGGTGCAGTGATGGCGTTGTCCCAGGGCAACAAAAGTTTGCTGCCGGTTGGGGTCAAGTTGGTCCAGGGCAGCTTCCGTCGCGGTGAGATGGTGGTCTGCGTGGCGCCTGACGGTCGTGAAATTGCCCGTGGCCTGGCCAACTACAGTGCGCTGGAAGCGCAAAAAATCATCGGTCAGTCGTCCGAGGCGATTGTCGGTCTGTTGGGTTACATGGCGGAACCGGAACTGGTTCACCGCGATAACCTGATCCTGGTCTGAAGGAATACCTGAATGCGCGTGGCAAAAGGGTTGTTGGGGTTGCTGTTGGCGATGCCGCTGTTGGCTTCGGCCGAAGAGATTGGTCAGGTGTCGACGGTGTTCAAGTTCGTCGGGCCGAATGACCGGATCGTGGTCGAGGCCTTTGATGATCCCAAGGTTGATGGTGTGACCTGCTATCTGTCGCGCGCCAAGACCGGTGGGGTGAAGGGGGGTCTTGGTTTGGCCGAGGATCGTGCTGAAGCGTCTATCGCTTGCCGGCAGGTCGGGCCTATCAGCTTCAAGGGTGAGCTCAAGGATGGCGACGAGGTGTTCAAGGAGCGCACGTCCCTGGTGTTCAAGACCATGCAGGTGGTGCGTTTCCTCGACAAGAAGCGTAATACGCTGGTGTATCTGGTGTACAGCGATCGCCTGATCGAGGGCAGTCCGCAGAATGCGGTGACGGCGATTCCGATTTTGCCGTGGGCCCACACTCAGTAATTTCACACAATCAGAGTTGTGGGGGCGAGCAGGCTCGCTCTCACATTTTTTTGCGTCGAATTCACTGAATCGCAGGCAATAAAAAACCGACCCTGAGGTCGGTTTTTTAATGAACGAGTCGCTTAGGCAGCAGCGGCAACGTTCAGGGCCTTAACGTGGCCATTCAAACGGCTCTTATGGCGAGCAGCCTTGTTCTTGTGGATGATGCCTTTATCGGCCATACGGTCGATAACTGGCACAGCCAGAACGTATGCAGCTTGAGCTTTTTCAGCGTCTTTTGCGTCGATGGCCTTAACTACATTCTTGATGTAGGTACGAACCATGGAACGCAGGCTGGCGTTGTGGCTGCGACGCTTCTCAGCCTGTTTTGCACGTTTTTTGGCGGAAGGTGAGTTGGCCACCGTCGAGCTCCTCGAAAGACTTTTTAGGAAATAGCAAACAAAATAGGCCGCGAATCATGCCGATGAGTTGAGGTCTTGTCAAGGGCGGGTGACACGCTCCGCTGAATGGCAGGTGCTACGCACCGGGTGATTTCTTTCCGGCGTGCGACCTGTAAACTCGCGGGCTTTGGCGCTGTGCTGTTTAGCGGCGCGGAGTATCGCACAAGTGGGCGCGTTGTTCGCCTGCTGTTTATCGACAGGCAAAACTCTTTTCATGAATCTGCTCAAATCGTTGGCTGCCGTCAGCTCTATCACGATGCTTTCCCGTGTCCTGGGGTTTGTTCGCGATACGCTGATCGCGCGCATTTTCGGGGCCGGAATGGCCACCGACGCCTTTTTCATCGCCTTCAAGCTGCCCAACCTGCTGCGGCGGATCTTCGCCGAGGGCGCGTTCTCCCAGGCCTTCGTGCCGATCCTGGCGGAATACAAGAGCCAGAAAGGCGACGAAGCGACCCGCACATTCATTGCCTATGTCACTGGCCTGCTGACCTTGGTGCTGGCGCTGGTCACCGCCGCCGGCATGCTCGCCGCCCCCTGGGTCATCTGGGCCACGGCGCCGGGGTTTGCCGACACCCCGGAGAAATTCCAGCTCACCTCCGACCTGTTGCGGGTGACCTTCCCTTATATATTGCTGATTTCCCTGTCGTCCCTGGCCGGCGCGATCCTCAATACCTGGAACCGTTTTTCCGTCCCGGCCTTCGTGCCGACCTTGCTCAACGTCAGCATGATCGTGTTCGCGCTGTTCCTGACACCGTATTTCGACCCGCCGGTGATGGCCCTTGGTTGGGCGGTGCTGGTGGGCGGCCTGGCGCAGTTGCTGTACCAACTGCCTCACCTGAAAAAGATCGGCATGTTGGTGCTGCCCCGGCTGAACCTGCGTGACAGCGGCGTGTGGCGGGTGATGAAACAGATGCTGCCGGCAATCCTCGGCGTGTCGGTGAGTCAGATTTCCCTGATCATCAACACGATTTTCGCCTCGTTTCTAGTGGCTGGTTCCGTGTCCTGGATGTACTACGCCGACCGTCTGATGGAGCTGCCGTCCGGTGTGCTGGGCGTGGCCTTGGGCACCATCCTGCTGCCGACCCTCGCCAAGACCTACGCCAACCAGGACCGCCAGGAGTATTCGCGCATCCTCGATTGGGGCCTGCGGCTGTGCTTCGTGCTGGTGCTGCCTTGTGCCCTGGCGCTGGGTATCCTCGCCGAGCCGTTGACGGTTTCGTTGTTCCAGTACGGCCAGTTCAATGCCTTCGACGCCGTCATGACCCAGCGGGCGCTGATCGCCTATTCGGTGGGCCTGCTCGGGATCATCGTGATCAAGGTGCTGGCGCCGGGGTTCTACGCTCAGCAGAACATTCGCACGCCGGTAAAGATCGCCGTGTTCACCCTGGTGATGACGCAGTTGTTCAACCTCCTGCTCATCGGTCCACTGGCCCACGCCGGGCTGGCCTTGGCGATCAGTGCCGGTGCCTGTCTCAATGCCGGGCTGCTGTTCTATCAGTTGCGCAAGCAGAAGATGTATCAGCCCCAGCCGGGCTGGGGCCGGTTTGGCCTCAAGTTGCTGGTCGCCGTGGCGGTGATGTCGGCGGTCCTGCTGGGGGCGCTGCACTTCATGCCGGCCTGGAGCGAAGGGCAGATGCTCGAACGTTTCCTGCGCCTGGGCGTGCTGGTTGTCGCGGGCGTGGTGGCGTATTTCGGCATGTTGCTGCTGATGGGATTCCGCCTGCGGGACTTCAATCGCAAGGCCTTGGGCTGAGGGCGGGGCCTCGATCAACCCGGACCGGGCAGTGGTTTTGTCGGTTCGAGCACTTTGGGTTACGGTGTTGCCTGTCGTCGGCCGCCGGGTGTGGTTATAATCGGCCACTTTATGAGCAAGAAGCGCGTTATGCAGCTGGTTCGAGGCCTCCACAACCTGCGCCCCCAGCATCGGGGCTGTGTCGCCACTATTGGCAACTTTGACGGTGTCCACCGTGGCCACCAGGCTATCCTGGCGCGGCTGCGTGAGCGTGCGCTGGAATTGGGCGTGCCCAGCTGCGTGGTCATCTTCGAGCCGCAGCCGCGGGAGTTTTTTGCCCCGGACACCGCGCCGGCCCGTCTGGCCCGGCTGCGGGACAAGTTGCAACTGCTTGCCAGCGAAGGCGTCGACCGGGTCTTGTGCCTGGCCTTCAACCAGCGCCTGAGCAAGCTCAGTGCCGCCGAGTTCGTCGAGACCATCCTGGTGGACGGTCTCGACGTGAAACACCTGGAAGTGGGTGATGATTTCCGCTTCGGCTGCGACCGTTCCGGGGATTTCGAATACCTGCAACAGTCCGGCAGCGTCCATGGTTTTACCGTCGAAGCCGCGCAGACCGTCGAACTGGACGGCTTGCGCGTGAGCAGTACCCAGGTCCGCAATGCCCTGGCCGCTGCCGACTTCGAACTGGCCGAGCGTCTGCTCGGCCGTCCGTACCGGATTGCCGGGCGGATCCTGCATGGGCAGAAACTGGCGCGTCAATTGGGCACGCCGACTGCCAACGTGCAACTCAAGCGCCGTCGCGTGCCGCTGACCGGGGTGTTCCTGGTCAGCGTCGAGATCGACGGCAAGGCCTGGCCCGGTGTCGCCAATATCGGCGTACGGCCCACGGTCCAGGGGGATGGCAAAGCCCACCTCGAAGTACATGTTCTGGATTTTGCCGGCGATCTGTATGACCGGCGTTTGACGGTGGTTTTCCACCAGAAGCTGCGTGAAGAGCAGCGTTTTGCCTCCCTGGAGGCGCTCAAGACGGCGATCCATGCAGATATCGCCGCCGCCCGTGCCCTTGTCGCAACCAGCGCCAATCGCTAATGAAGAGCCTTAAATGACCGACTATAAAGCCACGCTAAACCTTCCGGACACCGCCTTCCCTATGAAGGCCGGCCTGCCTCAGCGCGAACCACAGATTCTGCAGCGTTGGGACAGCATTGGCCTGTACGGAAAGTTGCGCGAAATTGGCAAGGATCGTCCGAAGTTCGTCCTGCACGACGGCCCTCCGTATGCCAACGGCACGATCCATATCGGTCACGCACTGAACAAGATTCTCAAGGACATGATCGTGCGCTCCAAGACCCTGTCGGGTTTTGACGCACCGTATGTTCCGGGCTGGGATTGCCACGGCCTGCCGATCGAACACAAGGTGGAAGTGACCCACGGCAAGAACCTGGGCGCCGACAAGACCCGCGAGCTGTGCCGTGCCTACGCCACCGAGCAGATCGAAGGGCAGAAGTCGGAATTCATCCGCCTCGGCGTGCTGGGCGACTTCGCCAATCCGTACAAGACCATGGACTTCAAGAACGAAGCCGGTGAAATCCGTGCCTTGGCGAAAATCGTCGAGGGCGGTTTCGTGTTCAAGGGCCTCAAGCCGGTGAACTGGTGCTTCGATTGCGGTTCGGCCCTGGCCGAGGCGGAAGTCGAGTACGAGAACAAGAAGTCGTCGACCATCGACGTGGCGTTCCCGATCGCCGATGAAGACAAGCTGGCCGCCGCGTTCGGCCTGGGCCAGTTGGCCAAGCCGGCCGCGATCGTGATCTGGACCACCACCCCGTGGACCATCCCGGCCAACCAGGCGCTGAACGTCCATCCGGAATTCAACTACGCGCTGGTGGACGTCGGCGACAAGCTGCTGGTGCTGGCCGAGGAACTGGTCGAGTCCTGCCTGGGCCGCTACGGCCTCGAAGGCTCGGTGCTGGCCATCGCCCCGGGTTCGGCGCTGGAACTGATCAACTTCCGTCACCCGTTCTATGATCGCCTGTCGCCGGTGTACCTGGCCGACTACGTGGAACTGGGCGCCGGCACCGGTGTGGTTCACTCCGCACCGGCTTATGGCGTGGATGACTTCGTGACCTGCAAGAAGTACGGCATGGTCAACGACGACATCCTCAATCCGGTCCAGAGCAATGGCGTGTACGCGCCGTCGCTGGCGTTCTTTGGCGGCCAGTTCATCTGGAAAGCCAACCCAGCCATCGTCGACAAGCTGACCGAAGTCGGTGCGCTGCTGCACACCACCGTCATCGAGCACAGCTACATGCACTGCTGGCGCCACAAGACCCCGCTGATCTACCGCGCCACCGCGCAGTGGTTCATCGGCATGGACAAGCAGCCGGCCAGCGGCGACACACTGCGCCAGCGCTCGCTCAAGGCCATCGAAGACACTAAGTTCGTCCCGGCCTGGGGCCAGGCGCGCCTGCACTCGATGATCGCCAACCGTCCGGACTGGTGCATCTCCCGCCAGCGCAACTGGGGCGTGCCGATCCCGTTCTTCCTGAACAAGGAAAGCGGTGAGCTGCACCCGCGCACCGTCGAACTGATGGAAGAGGTGGCCAAGCGCGTCGAAGTCGAAGGCATCGAAGCCTGGTTCAAGATGGACGCCGCCGAGCTGCTGGGCGACGAAGCGCCGCTGTACGACAAGATCAGCGACACCCTGGATGTCTGGTTCGACTCCGGCACCACCCACTGGCATGTGCTGCGCGGTTCGCACCCGATGGGCCATGAGAGCGGCCCGCGTGCCGACCTCTACCTGGAAGGCTCGGACCAACACCGCGGCTGGTTCCACTCGTCCTTGCTGACCGGTTGCGCCATCGACAACCACGCACCGTATCGCGAGTTGCTGACCCACGGTTTCACCGTCGACGAAGCCGGCCGCAAGATGTCCAAGTCCTTGGGCAACGTGATCGCGCCGCAGAAGGTCAACGACACCCTGGGCGCCGACATCATGCGCCTGTGGGTGGCCTCCACCGACTATTCCGGCGAGATGGCGGTGTCCGACCAGATCCTGCAGCGCAGTGCGGACGCCTACCGGCGCATCCGTAATACCGCGCGCTTCCTGCTGTCGAACCTGACCGGCTTCAACCCGGCCACCGACCTGCTGCCGGCTGAAGACATGCTGGCCCTGGACCGTTGGGCCGTGGACCGTACCCTGCTGCTGCAACGCGAATTGCAGGAGCACTACGGCGAATACCGCTTCTGGAACGTCTACTCGAAGATCCACAACTTCTGCGTGCAGGAGCTGGGCGGTTTCTACCTTGACATCATCAAGGACCGCCAGTACACCACCGGCGCCAACAGCAAGGCGCGTCGCTCGTGCCAGACCGCGCTGTTCCACATCAGCGAGGCGCTGGTGCGCTGGATCGCGCCGATCCTGGCGTTTACCGCCGACGAGCTGTGGCAATATCTGCCGGGCGAGCGTAACGAATCGGTGATGCTCAACACCTGGTACGAAGGCCTGACCGAACTGCCGCAAGGCTTCGAGCTGGACCGTGCCTATTGGGATCGCGTCATGGCGGTCAAGGCGGCGGTCAACAAGGAAATGGAAATCCAGCGTGCGGCCAAGGCCGTCGGTGGCAACCTGCAAGCCGAAGTGACCCTCTATGCCGAGGAGTCCCTGGGGGCTGACCTGGCCAAGCTGGGCAACGAACTGCGCTTCGTGCTGATCACCTCCACCGCCAGTGTCGCCCCGTTGGTGCAGGCCCCGGCCGATGCCGTGGTCACCGAAGTGGCGGGCCTGAAGCTCAAGGTGGTCAAGTCGAGCTTCGTCAAGTGCGCCCGTTGCTGGCACTGCCGCGAAGACGTCGGCGTGAACCCGGAGCATCCGGAAATCTGCGGTCGTTGTGTCGACAACATCAGCGGCACCGGTGAGGTTCGCCACTATGCCTAACGCAGCGGGCCGTTTCGGACGGCTGGGCTGGCTCTGGTTGAGCGTGCTGGTGCTGGTCATCGACCAGGCCAGCAAGTTCTACTTTGAAAGCTCGTTGACCATGTACCAGCAGATCGTGGTCATTCCCGACTACTTCAGCTGGACCCTGGCCTACAACACGGGGGCGGCGTTCAGCTTCCTGGCCGACAGTTCGGGCTGGCAGCGCTGGCTGTTCGCCTTGATTGCCATCGTGGTCAGCGCGGTGCTGGTGGTCTGGCTCAAGCGCCTGGGCCGCGATGAAACCTGGCTGGCGGTGGCGCTGGCACTGGTTCTCGGCGGCGCCCTGGGCAATCTCTATGACCGCATCGCCCTGGGCCACGTGATCGATTTCATCCTGGTGCATTGGCAGAACCGCTGGTACTTCCCGGCGTTCAACTTTGCCGACAGCGCCATCACCGTGGGCGCGATCATGCTCGCCCTGGACATGTTCAAGAGCAAGAAAACCGGAGAAGCCGTCCATGACTGAGCAGCGTATCGCTCAAAACACCGAAGTGAAGCTGCACTTTGCCCTGCACCTGGAAAACGGCGACACCGTCGACAGCACTTTCGACAAGGCCCCGGCGGTGTTCAAGGTCGGTGATGGCAACCTGTTGCCAGGCTTCGAGGCGGCGATCTTCGGTTTCAAGGCCGGCGACAAGCGCACCGTGATCGTTGCCCCGGAAAACGCCTTTGGTCAGCCCAATCCACAGAACGTGCAGACCATGCCACGCTCCCAGTTCCAGGACATGGAGCTGTCGGAGGGGCTGCTGGTGATCTTCAATGACGCGGCCAACACCGAACTGCCGGGCGTGGTGAAGGCTTTCGACGACGCCCAGGTGACCGTGGATTTCAACCATCCCCTGGCGGGCAAGACCTTGAATTTCGAAGTGGAAATTCTTGAGGTCAAGGCGGTTTAGGATTTAACAGGGCAGTTCCTGCTGCCACCCGATTCACTGTGGGAGCGAGCTTGCTCGCGATGACGGAGTCACTTTCAATACAGGGGTGACAGACTCGCCGCCATCGCGAGCAAGCTCGCTCCCACAGGGGATCTCCTTGTTCTCGGGCCTTTTGCTCGATTAACAGGCAAGCATTCAATTTCTTGCGCGCAAGACACGAGGCACAGCATGCAAATCAAACTCGCCAACCCCCGTGGCTTCTGCGCCGGTGTGGACCGGGCGATCGAAATCGTCAACCGCGCCCTGGAAGTTTTCGGTCCGCCGATCTATGTGCGCCACGAAGTGGTCCACAACAAATTCGTCGTCGAAGACCTGCGCAGCCGCGGGGCCATCTTCGTCGAGGAACTGGACCAGGTGCCGGACGACGTCATCGTGATCTTCAGTGCCCACGGGGTTTCCCAGGCCGTACGCACCGAAGCCGCCGGCCGTGGCCTGAAGGTGTTCGACGCGACGTGCCCGTTGGTGACCAAGGTGCACATCGAAGTGGCGCGCTACAGCCGTGACGGTCGCGAATGCATCCTGATCGGCCACGAGGGCCACCCGGAAGTCGAAGGCACCATGGGTCAGTACGATGCCAGCAATGGCGGCGCGATCTACCTGGTCGAGGACGAGGACGACGTGGCTGCCCTGCAGGTCCGCAACCCCGAGAGCCTGGCCTTCGTCACCCAGACCACGCTGTCCATGGACGATACCAGCCGCGTGATCGACGCCCTGCGCTCGCGTTTCCCGGCCATCGGCGGGCCGCGCAAGGATGACATCTGCTACGCCACCCAGAATCGCCAGGACGCGGTCAAGCAATTGGCCAACGAGTGCGACGTGGTGTTGGTCGTCGGCAGTCCGAACAGCTCCAACTCCAACCGCTTGCGCGAGCTGGCCGAGCGCATGTCCACGCCGGCCTACCTGATCGACGGTGCCGAGGACCTGCAGCGCAGTTGGTTCGACGGTGTCGAGTGCATCGGTATCACCGCCGGTGCGTCGGCCCCCGAGGTGCTGGTGCGTGGGGTGATCCAGCAGTTGCAGGCCTGGGGCGCTACAGGTGCCGATGAACTGGCCGGCCGCGAGGAAAACATCACGTTCTCCATGCCCAAGGAACTACGCGTCCGCTCGCTGCTTTAAGCGCTTTTCGCACGCGGCCTGCTCGGCGACCTCGTTGCGCAGGCTCACGCGCCCTGAGGGCGCGAGCACCACTTGATGGTGGCTGATCGAGTCGTGTTTGCCACAGACGTATAGCGTTCCCGAATGAAAGGCCCCGCTGGGCCATACCGCCTGGCCATGGAAGGCGAACCTGACCGACCCTTTCATCGCCCAGTTACCCATGATGCGAGCCCCGTTGCTGCGCTGTGTCAGCAGCGCCTGGTCATCGCCGTCCAGAATGATTTGCCACCCTTTGCTCCAGTCATTGTCTATCCCTCTGATCGCCACCGTCCGGTTACGGGTGATGGCTTCGCTTCGCGCAGTGCGCAAGCCACTGGCCAGTAACCGGGCGGCGTCCTTGCGTTCGATGGATTCGATGAGCGCTTTGTAGCCGGAACTGGCCCACGGCAGAACAATCGCGGCAATTGCCAGTCCCATGAGCAGCTCGATCAGGCTGAACCCCTGTTGGTGCATGTTGCCTCCTCCCTGGAGTGCGTGAAAACGGTTCTGAGGCTGGTGAGTTGTGGCGAGGGGATTTATCCCCGTTGGGCTGCGTAGCAGCCCCAAACCAAACGCAGCCGTGCATCAGGTCGCAACGGTGATCAGCTTCATTGGGGCTGCTTCGCAGCCCAACGGGGATAAATCCCCTCGCCACAGTTGATCAGCGTTACGCATGCTGCGGCTGTTTGTTCTAGCTTTGTAAAAGCAGGTATAGCCGACGGCGGCAGAGGGCATCGATGGATCTTCGTACAAAAGGTTTCACGCTGATCGAGGTGCTGGTAACCCTTGGCGTCATGCTGATCCTCATCACCCTGGCGGTGCCGGCCTTCACCAGTTCAATGCAGGGCACCCGGGCCGATACCGAGATCGGCGACCTGCGTCGGGCGTTGAACTTCGCCCGGATGGAGGCCATCGACCGGGGTACCACCATCAGGATTCGCCCCACGGTGCTGGGCAGCGCCTGGAGCGGCGAACTGACGGTGTATGACAGTACGGGCACGCCGGCCAATGTATTGCGGGTTGTTCCAGCGATGGGCGGTGGCGCGACTCTGACGCTAACCTCAGACGTGACCGCGATTGATTTCAACAACCTGGGCGGATTATCGGCACCGGCCACGCCGGTGGGTTTCAATTATGTGCGGGGAACACAGAGCAGGACGCTGAATGTTTGCCTCAACGGAAGAATCGTATTGGGTGGAAGTTGCGGATGAAGGATTGCAGTAGACGCGCACAGGAGGGCATGACCCTGATCGAGGTGCTGGTGGCGGTGTTGATTCTCGGCGTGGGCTTGTTGGGCGCCGCGATGATCCAGCTCAACGCCCTCAAGTACACCGACAGCTCGCGCATGACCAGCCAGGCCAGTTTCATCGCCTATGACCTGCTGGACCGCATACGCGCCAACTCCGGCGCGGACTACACCGTCACGCCGCCCAGCGCGCCAAACCTCAATGTGGCGCGGGACCAGGACCTCTACGACTTCAAGACCAACATCATCGCCTTCGGCGGCGCCACGGCCACCGGCACCGTCGCCCTGAACCAGCGCGTCTACACCATCACCATTTCCTGGGACGATGCGAGGGCCGCCAACACCACCAACGCGGCCGACGCGCGGCGCAGCTTCGTGCTGACCAGCCGTGTCGCCGTCGACCCGATCGCGACGCCGACGCCATGAACGGGCGCAGCCGGGGTTTCGGCCTGATCGAGCTGATGATCGCGCTGGTGCTCAGCCTGATCGTCGTGCTGGGGGTCGTGCAGATTTTCATCGCCGCGAAGAACACCTACGTCAGCCAGGGGGCGGCGGCGGTGATTCAGGAGGATGCGCGGTTCGCCTTGAGCAAAATGGTCCAGGAGCTGCGCATGGTGGGGATGTTCGGTTGCCTGGGGGGCATCACCGACGCGTCCGCCGCCGGGGATTTCAACGCCAGCCAGATCACGCCGATCCGCTGGGACAACGCCAACCTGAAGTTGACCCTGGTGACGGCGGACGTGGGCAGTGGCGGCGGGGCGCCCACCTGGACCGTGGTTTCCGACTGTCGCACCTCGGCCACCGCCTACACGGGCGTGCGGGCGCCTGCGGCCGGGCAAATCGCGTTTCCGATCAGGCGATTGATCTACAGCTACAGCAACAACCAGCTGCTGATGGGCGTCCAGACAGCCGGCGGTCCTGCCAACCCGCCCATGGCGGTGCTGGTGGATAACGTGCGCACGTTCAGCGTGACCTTCGGCGTGGCCGGCAGTGCCTCGGACATCGCGGCGTCCAGCTACAGCAGCAACCCGGCCGACCCGGCACTGATCCGCAGCGTGCGCCTGAGCCTGACGCTTTTCGATCCGCGAAACGCGGTGCGCGAGCAAACCTTCAACGTGGTTGCCGCCTTGCGCAACCGGCTGTTGTAAAGGGCAAGCCCATGAAATCGATTCCAATCAAACATCGACAACGTGGCATGGCTTTGCTGGTCAGCCTGGTGTTTCTGCTGCTGTTGACCCTGATCGGGCTGTCGTCCATGCAGAGCGCCACGCTCCAGGAAAAAATGACCAGCAGCGTCATGCTGCGCAACCAGTCGTTCCAGATCGCCGAGGCGGCGCTGCGGATGGGCGAGAGCGCGGTGCAGGTCGACACTTATTCGCTGGCAGTGTGTACCACCGCGACCCAATGTGCGCCACCGGCCGAGTCGGCAACTGTGACGGCCGCCGGGCGCAATTCCACCTCGGGGGTGACCTGGGTCGCCGCCGGCGCAGGCTTCTATGGCGTACAGAACATCGGCACCACGCTCACGGCGGTCAACGTACCCAGCAATACTTCGGCGACGCTGTATCGGATCACGGCAGTGGCGGTGGTGGGGAACAACCAGCGCAGCGTGGTGGAGAGCATCTATGCGAAATACTGAGGGGCGTCGCGGCTGGCGGCAGGCCTTGTGGGGCGCGCTGCTCGGCCTTTACCTGGCGGCCCCGGCCTACGCTTTCACGCCGTCGGATTCGCCACTGTTGAGTGCGGGGGCGGTGACGCCGAACGTGATGCTGCTGATCGACGATTCGGGGAGCATGAACAGCATCATCTGGGCGTCGGGGTTCGATCCGGAGGTTTCACGGCCGCTTATCTACAACTGCAACTCGAGCAGCAGTTGCTTCGGCGGCCAGCAACTGGACCCCGATGACGGGAATGTCTTGCTGTCGAGCTTGTTGCGCGGTGGTTGCTCGAGCGGCTGGGTCGGTTTCTACCGCAACATCCTCAGCCGGGTCTGCCTGCGGTTGCCGGACCCGGTGGGTGGGGGCGATACCCGCTACACCACCAAATACCTGTCCTACCTGCTGACCCTCGCCAACGGCTCGAACCGTGATTTCACCACCGGCACCATCCCCATTGACTACCGCATCAACGTGGCCCGGAACGTCTCCACCGACCTGGTGGCCAGCAACCGCGCCCTGCGCATCGGCCTGGCCACCTTCAACCCGCCCAACAGCACCAACTCCGGTCCCGGCGGCTATATCGCCCGGGCGGTCAGCGACCTATCGCCGGTCAGCGGCAGTGTCACCCAGGCCCAGGCCAATACCAACTACACCGCGCTGACCAGCGCCATCAACGCCCTGGGCGCGGTGGCAAATACACCGTTGGCCGAGAGCTACTACGAGATCACCCGCTATTTCAGGGGCATGGCGCCGTACCACAACAGCACGCCGACCACCTACACCAGCCCGATCCAGTATCGGTGCCAGAAGAACTTCGGCGTGGTGATCACCGACGGCTTGCCCACCTATGACCGGACGTTCCCCACCAATGACCCGCAGGCTACGGCTACGGGTGGTCCCCGGCTGCCGAACTGGGACGGGATCAGCACCAACGACGGCGACAACCCCAACGGCGATGGCGAAGGCGACACCCTGTACCTGGATGACATTGCCAAGTTCGCCTTCGACATCGACATGCGCTCCACCGGCACCGACGCCACCGGCAAGAGCTGGAATGCCGCCGACTTCCCCCGGCAATACCTCAACACCTACACGGTCGGTTTCACCGCGGCCAACCCGATGCTGTCGGATGCCGCCCGCTATGGCGCTGGCAAGTACTACCAGGCGACCGATAGCGAAGGCCTGAGCTCGGCGCTGTCCTCGGCCTTGAGCGACATTACCTCCAAGGCCGGTTCGGGCGGCGGTGGCGCCACCAACGGCGCCTCGTTGTCCAGCACCTCCAGCTTCTACCAGACCACCTACGACCCCAAGGATTGGCGCGGCACCATCCGCGCATTCGGCTTCACGTCGGCGGGCACGGTCGATTCGGCGGCGGTGCAGTGGACCACCGACACCGCCATCGTGCCCGGTGCCACGGCCCCGACCTATCAATCCTGGAACACCGCGACCAATGCGCCCGTGACCCTTTCCTACGCCAACTTTTCACCGGCCCAGCAAACCAGCCTCAACCAGAACCTGCCCACGGGCATCACCGGCAATGATCTGGTGGAGTGGAGCAAGGGCGTCAACAAGACCGGGCTCAAGGTGCGCAGCGTGTTGCTGGGGGACATCATCAACTCGCCGCTGGTGCTGGCCTCGCCCAATGACCAGACCGCCGCGGACCTGCTGAACGACACCAGCTACAGCACTTACCTGGCGACCAAGGCGACCAACATGAGCAGCAGCCTGGTGGTGAACGCCAACGACGGTTTCTTCAGCGTCATCAACAGTGCCAACGGCACGCGGCGCTATGCGTACATGCCGTCGAGCGTGCTGCCGTCGTTGCAGGGCATCGCGGACCCCAACTACATCAACGGTGTCAGCCACGACTTCCTGGTGGACGGGCAGATTGGCGTGTTCGATACGCAGTCGGGAACCGCCTGGAAGACCGTGGCCCTGGGCGGTACCGGGGCGGGTGGCAGGACGTTCTATGCGGTTCAATTGTTCGACGCGGCGGCGGGTAATGTGTATCGGGCCTTGTGGGAAATCAGTGCGCCGGCCGTGGCCAGCACGGCCAACGTCTTCAATGACCTGGGCTACGCCTATGCCCGTCCCGAAGTGGCGCGCCTGGCGGACGGGCGCTGGGCCGCTTTCATTTCCAACGGTTATGGCAGCAACAGCGGCGTGGCGGCGCTGTATGTGGTGGATATCCGCGACGGCTCGCTGATCAGGAAGATCGTCATCAACAGCAGCGAGACCGACAACGGCCTGTCGTCGGTCAAGCTTCGGGTCAACTCCCAGAACGTCGTGCAGGCTGCCTACGGTGGTGACCTGAAGGGGCGGATGTGGAAGTTCGACCTCAGCGCCACCTCCCCGACGGCCTGGGGGCTGGCGTTTGCCGGCCAACCCTTGTTCACCGCACCGGGGGGCGCTACCCAGCCCATCACCGTGCAGCCGTTGCTGGCGGACAACCCCCAAGGCGGGACCCAGGTGTTCTTCGGCACCGGCAAGTTCAATGAGACGGCAGACAAACTCAACAAGGATCTACAGGGCTTCTACTCGATCTGGGATGCTGTCGGCGGAGGGGGGCAGATCACCGTCTCGAACCTGCAGGCCCAGGCCATCACCGGGGTGTTTTCCGGCAGTACGGGGCAGTTCGTGACCACCAGCCAGAACGATGTGGCCTACCCCTCGAAAAAGGGTTGGTACTTGCCCCTGGTGTACAACAACGTCTTGACCGGGGAGCGGGTGATCAACTCGGCCAACCTGGTGCTCGGGCGCGTGGTCTTCACCACGGCCGCCGTGGACACCACCGACCCCTGCGCGAGCTTCGGGACCGGCAAACTGATCGAGTTGAGTGCGTTCAACGGTAAGATGCTCAACTATGCGGTGCTCGATACCAACAATGACGGCGCCCTCAGCAACCTCGATACGATTTCCGCCGGCGTCGTTTTCACCGGTGGCATCCCGACCTTGAGCGCCGTCGTCAGCGCCAGCGGGGCCACCAACATGGTTGTGAATGACTCCAGCGGTGGTATCACCAACCTGCTGGAAAAGACCGTCGGCGGCAGCCGTCGCATCATGTGGCGGCAAATACAGTGAGAGGCAAGGGCATGCGCAGTTCCAACCGGGGTTTCACCTTGATCGAAATCATGATCGTGATCGCGATCATCGGTATCGTGGTCACCATTGGCTATCCGAGCCTGACCGAGTACATGAAGAAGGGTCGGCGTACCGAAATCGCCGGGTTGTTGTCGGAGCAGGCACAGATTCTCGAGCGCTACTACTCGAAGAACAACGTCTACACCAACGCGACCGGCCTGAGCAGCGGTAACGATTTCTACACCATTACCCAGACGCTGGCGGACCAGAGCTTCACCCTGACGGCCGTGCGCAAAAGCGGCTCCTCCATGGCGACGGACAAGTGCGGCGATTTCACCCTCAACAACACGGGCGTACGGAGTATGCTCAACGCCGCCAGCGGGGTGACCACCAAGGATTGCTGGGGGCGTTAGGTTTTCCTTGTTTCGGGCGCGGTCTTGCGCCCTCTGTCTTATGAGTCGAATCAGAACATGACCATGCAACAGCAAGTGGTGATTGTCGGCGGGGGCGTCATCGGCCTGCTGACGGCGTTCAATCTGGCGTGCGAAGGGCAGCGCGTGGTGCTGCTTGACCGCAGTGGTGTTGGCCAGGAAGCCTCCTGGGCCGGTGGCGGTATCGTTTCGCCGCTATACCCCTGGCGCTATAGCCCGGCGGTCACCGCCCTGGCCCATTGGTCGCAGGATTTTTATCCACAACTGGGGCAGCGTCTGTTCGCGTCCACCGGCGTCGATCCGCAAGTGCATGTCACCGGCTTGTATTGGCTGGACCTGGATGACCAGGACGAAGCGCTGGCCTGGGCGGAGCGGGAAGGGCGCCCATTGCGGGCGGTGGATATCGGCGCCGTGCAGGATGCGGTGCCGGTGCTGGGCGCAGGGTTTTCCCGGGCGATCTACATGGCCGACGTCGCCAACGTGCGCAATCCCCGGTTGGTGAAGTCCCTCAAGGCCGCCTTGCTGGCGATGCCCGGCGTCACGCTGCATGAGCATTGCGAAGTCAGCGGCTTCATTCGCGAGGGTGAGCGTGTCGTGGGGGTGAACAGTTCCGCGGGCCCGATCCATGGCGACCAGGTGGTGCTGGCCGCGGGTGCCTGGAGTGGCGAGTTGCTCGGCACGCTGGGGCTGAAGTTGCCAGTCGAGCCGGTCAAGGGCCAGATGATCCTGTACAAGTGCGCTGCGGATTTCCTGTCGAGCATGGTCCTGGCCAAGGGCCGTTACGCGATACCCCGTCGCGACGGGCACATCCTGGTGGGCAGCACACTGGAGCGCGAAGGCTTCGACAAGACCCCGACCGATGTGGCGCTGGAGAGCCTGAAGGCTTCGGCGCAGCAGCTGATTCCGGCGCTGGCGGATGCCGAGGTGGTCGGACATTGGGCAGGGTTGCGACCGGCGTCGCCGGAGGGGATTCCCTATATCGGTGAAGTGCCTGGGGTTGCGGGGTTGTGGTTGAACTGTGGGCATTATCGCAATGGGTTGGTGTTGGCGCCGGCGTCGTGTCGGTTGTTTGCGGATGTGATGCTGGGGCGCGAGCCGGTGATCGACCCTGCGCCGTACGCGCCGGCGGGGCGGATGTAGGGTTAATTGTGGGAGCGAGACTGCTCGCGATGGCGGTCTTGGGTCGAGCACATATCCGTTGCTGCGGTAACGGCGGCTTAGGGTTCCGCCCTGACGGCGGCTTACTTTTTTTCAGACGCCAAAAAAAGTAAGCAAAAAAGGCTTGGCCCCACCACTCGGTGCCTCGCCTGGGCTCGGCATACCCTCACTCCGGCATTGCTCCGTGGGCCCACCGCGAAGGGCCATCCATGGCCCAGCGCGGCTACCCCGGCATCCATGCCGGGGTGCCCACTACGCAATGCCTGCGTTCGGCCGTCGTGGTTAACGGGGCCCGAAGATCAAAAGCAAAAGCAAAAGTGAGGCGGCCTTACAGCCGGCCTGTTCTTGCGGCTGGCCTCGGTCTCCCTGTGGGAGCGGGCTTGCTCGCGAAGGCGTCGGCACATCCAATATTTATTCACTGTCATGGCTGGCTGTGCGTGGGATACCTTCGGGTATGCCGGGTACCAAGGTCTCGGTGCGCGAACCCGCGTACAGCTGCCACCTCCAATCGCGTCGCGGCGTGTATCAGGTAGATTTGTATTGACTGTCTTGGGGCTGCTACGCAGCCCCGCTGGGGATAAATCCCCTCGCCACAGGAGGGGAGAGCCCAGCCATTGGAGGCGGCTTCCCTCAATCCAACCCCAGCTTCTTCAACCGATACCGCATCGAACGAAACGACAGTTTCAACCGCTGGGCCGCCGCCGTGCGGTTCCAGCGGGTTTCTTCCAGGGCCTGGAGGATGAGTTTGCGTTCGACGTCTTCCAGGTAGTCTTCCAGGTTGTCGACCTGCACCAGGTCGGCGCTGGTGGCGTCGGTGGCGTTATTGCTGTCGGCCAGGCGCAGGTCGTCGGCTTCGATCTGTTGGTGCTCGCAAAGGGTGTAGGCCCGTTCGAGCATGTTCTCCAGCTCCCGCACGTTTCCTGGGAAACGGTAGTTGCGAAGGGCCTCCAGGGCCTGGGGGTGGAGTTTGACGGCAGGGCTGGCGGTGTTGGCCGCCAGGCGTTGGAGCACGTGGTTGGCCAGGGGCTCGATGTCTTCGCGGCGTTCGCGCAGGGGCGGGACGCGCAGTTCGATGACGTTCAGCCGGTAGTACAGGTCCTGGCGAAAACGCCCGGCGGCGACTTCGGCGTCCAGGTCCTTGTGGGTGGCGCAAAGGATGCGTACGTCTACCACTTCTTCCTGCTGGCCGCCGACGGCGCGCACGGCTTTTTCCTGGATGGCCCGCAGCAGTTTGACTTGCATGGCCAGCGGCAGGTCAGCCACCTCGTCGAGGAACAGCGTGCCGCCATGGGCGGCCTGGAACAGCCCGGGTTTGTCTTCGATGGCGCCGCTGAAACTGCCTTTGCGGTGGCCGAAAAACTCGCTTTCCATCAGCTCCGTGGGAATTGCTCCACAGTTGACCGGCACAAAGCCGAGATTGGAACGGGGACCTTGTTCGTGGATCAGCCGGGCCACCAACTCCTTGCCACAGCCCGACTCGCCGCTGATGTACACCGGCGCCTGGCTGCGGGCGAGTTTTTCGATCTGTTTGCGCACGTTGCGCATGGGCGGTGATTCGCCCAGCAGGCAGCGCTCGATGGTTGTGCCGGGGGCGGCAACCGGTGGCAGGCGCAGGGCGCTGGCGACCAGTTCACGCAACCGGGTCAGGTCGACCGGCTTGGTCAGGAAGTCGAAGGCCCCGGCCTTGAGGGCATCGATGGCGGTTTCCAGGCTGCCGTAGGCGGTGATCATCGCCACGGGCAGCTGGATGTAGCGTTGCTGGATGTGTTGCACCAGTTCCAGGCCGGTGCCATCGGGCAGGCGCATGTCGGTCAGGCACAGGTCGAAGGCCTCGTCCGCCAACAGGGCTTGGGCCTCGGCAAGGTTCTTGGCGCTGCGGGTGTCGAGTTTCATCCGGCCCAGGGTGATGTCCAGGAGTTCGCGGATGTCCGGTTCGTCGTCGACGATCAGGATTCGTTGCCGTGAGCGTGTATTCAAATCTGTTTCCGTCCGTGAGCAAAGGTGATGCGAAAGCAACCGCCGCCTTGGCGTGGTTTGAAGTCTAGGCGGGCCTGGTTGCTTTCGCACAGCTCACGGGACAGATAGAGGCCAAGGCCGGTGCCCTGGCTGCTGGTGGTGAAAAAGGGTTCGAACAGATGCGCCTGCTGGTCGGGTGTCACGCCGGGCCCGTTGTCGATGATGTCCAGCGTGGATAGCTGGCTCTGTGGGTCGACGGACAGCTTCAACCAGGCTTCGGCCTGCTCATTGATCATCGCGCTGTGGCGCCAGGCGTTGCGCAACAGGTTGTCGAGCACCTGGGTCAACTGGTCGGGGTCCATGATCGTAATGTAGTCGCCTGGATCGATGCTCAGGTGCAAATGCTGGTGCTCGGTCGCGCTTTCGTGGGCTTGCTGGACGAATTGCTGCAGCCAGGTCCGCAGGTCAAGGCGTTGGGGCGTGGGTGGCTGGCGGCGTGACAGCTGCAGGACGTTTTCGATGACGCGGTTCATTCGTTGCGAGTGGTCTTGAATAATCTGCGTCAGACGCCGATCGGCGCTGTTCAGTTCCTCGGACTCGCGCAGCAATTGCGCGGCATGGCTGATCGCGCCCAAGGGGTTGCGGATTTCATGGGCGATGCCGGCGGTGAGGCGCCCGAGGGAGGCGAGTTTAAGTTGTTGGGCCTGTTGGGACACTTGGGCCAGGTCTTCGAGAAACACCAGGATCTGATGCTGTTCGTGATGCCCCAGGGCGATGAAGCTCGGCTGCAGCGTCAGGCCGGTGCCAGGGACGGTCAGGCTCTGTGGCCGCAGGCTGGGGTTGTTCAGCCAGCGTTGCAGGCGTTCGACCAGGGCGTTGGAGCAGTCGTCGATCGGCTGGCCGACCAGGTCGTGCATGCCCAGCAGGTTCAGCGCGCTTTCGTTGGCCAGTTGCACCCGGCGTTGGCGGTCGAGCACCAGGATGCCGGTGCGCATGCGTTGCAGGATCAGGGCGTTGAGCGCCTCCAGGCCGACCACTTCGCTGGCCCGTTGCTCGGCCAGGGTTTCGCTGGCCTCCAGGCGTCGGGTCAGGCCTTGGACCAATAGCGCGGCGGCAAAGCACAGCGCGCCCAGGGTGCCGGCCTGCAGGTAGTTGCTGGGCCGGCTTGCGTCGCTCAGCCCGAGGAAGAAACTCGAGCCGACGATGCCGAGGGTGGCGACGGCGGCGATCAACAGGCCGATACGGCCTCGCAACAGCGTGTTGCCGATGGCCACGGAGACGATGAGCAGGTTACCGATGGCGCTGGGGGCGCCCCCGGCGACGAAAAACAGCCAGGAGAGCAACAGCACGTCGGCCAGGGCCAGGCCGAACAAGCGGGCCGGGCGGCGGGTGTTTTCCAGGAACACCACCAGCAGGATGTTCAAGACCAGGTATAACCAGCTGCCGCTGCGCAGCAAGTCGTCGTTGGCGGACTCCAGCAAACGGTTGTCCATGTTGCTGGAGATCAACAGCACCAGGGTGATGCCGATACTCAGGCGGTACAGGTGATACAGACGCAGCAGACGCTGCGCCTGCTTGACGCGAGGGCTGGCGGCCTCAGCGTTCACGGCTGCCCGGGCCTTGCTCAAGGTGAGCCTGGCTGCAATACCACTGTTGTTCGAGCACCAGCGCCCGGTCGCGAGGCAGGTGCACGCCGCACTGGGCGCAACGGACCATCGGCGGCGCATCCGGCTCCCGGGGAGCGTTCGGCGTGGCAGAGGCAGCCTTGAGCTTGCGCCAGAACCATACCGCGGCGGCAATCAGGGCGATCCAGAATAGTAGACGAAGCATGATGGGCGGCTTTTTGGCTAGAGATCAGGCAGTTTAGCCGGGCACGGGAGCGGCGCACAGGGCTGTGGATTCCAGGCACAAAAAAGGGAGACCGTCGGGTCTCCCTTTTTGCCTGGCAGCGTGGCCTTAGTCGAACAGGCCGAAGGTCATGTAGCTGAACCAGGAGCGGTCGCTGGATTCGTTTTCGGGGGTTTCTTCCTCGATCACGTCGCCATTCTCGTCCTTAGGCTTGAGCTCGTTCGGAATGGCTTCCTTGGCGTCCTGGAACTGGCGCTGTACGTCCTGGTTGGCGCGGGTTTCTCCCGGCGGCAGCGGTGGACGGGACTCGATCAGGCCCAGGGTGGCCTTGCTCAGCCACGAACGGTTGTCGACTTCGCCGACCCGCGGGGTGAACTGGCCATCCACCAGGGAAGGGTGGTCCGGGTAGTTCAGCTTCAGGGTTTCCAGGCTGGTGGCAGCCAGGTCGTCCAGGTGCAGGCGCTGGTACGCTTCGGTCATCACCGCCAGGCCGTCGCCCACCGAAGGGGTTTCCTGGAAGTTTTCCACCACGTAGCGGCCACGGTTGGCGGCGGCGACGTAGGCCTGACGGGTCAGGTAGTAATCGGCCACGTGGATTTCGTAGGAGGCCAGCAGGTTGCGCAGGTAGATCATGCGCTGCTTGGCGTCCGGCGAATAACGGCTGTTGGGGAAGCGGCTGGTCAGCTGGGCGAACTCATTGTAGGAGTCGCGGGCCGCGCCCGGGTCACGCTTGGTCATGTCCAGCGGCAGGAAGCGCGCCAGCAGGCCGACGTCCTGGTCGAAGGAGGTCAGGCCCTTGAGGTAATAGGCGTAATCGACGTTCGGGTGCTGCGGATGCAGGCGAATGAAGCGCTCGGCGGCGGACTTCGCCGCTTCCGGCTCGGCGTTCTTGTAGTTGGCGTAGATCAGTTCCAGCTGGGCCTGGTCGGCGTAGCGACCGAACGGATACCGCGACTCCAGGGCCTTGAGCTTGGCTGTGGCGCTGGTGTAGCTGTTGTTGTCCAGGTCGTTCTGCGCCTGTTGGTACAGTTCGACTTCGCTCAGGTTTTCGTCTACGACTTCCTTCGACGAGCAAGCAGCAGTCAATGCGAGGATGGCGATCAGCAGCAGGTGTTTCACTTGCATGGCGGCTTGCGTCCCTATGACGGCCGCTGTCTTGGGCGGGGCCGTCCTGTTATGATGAGCGCCCCGTTGAAAAGCCTCGGGGCAAAAGACGCCGTATTTAACCACAAGCGCGCAGCCGAAACCAAAGGCTGTGCCGACGCCCAGTCCGAGCATGTCCGATAAAATAGAACTTCGCGCAGAGGTGCCGTCCGAATTGGGCGGCCAACGCCTCGATCAAGTCGCCGCCCAACTCTTTGCCGAGCACTCTCGCTCGCGCCTTTCCGCCTGGATCAAGGACGGCCGCCTGACCGTGGATGGGGCGGTCGTTCGCCCGCGCGACATCGTCCATGGTGGTGCCGTCCTCGAACTGACTGCCGAGCAGGAGGCCCAGGGAGAATGGGTCGCCCAGGACATCGCCCTGGACATCGTCTATGAAGACGACGAGATCCTGGTCATCAACAAGCCTGCGGGCCTGGTGGTGCACCCGGCGGCCGGGCATGCCGATGGCACCCTGCTCAACGCCTTGCTGCACCACGTGCCGGACATCATCAACGTGCCCCGTGCCGGCATCGTCCATCGCCTGGACAAGGACACCACCGGCCTGATGGTCGTGGCCAAGACCATCCAGGCCCAGACACAGCTGGTCGCACAGTTGCAAAGCCGCAGTGTCAGCCGTATCTATGAGTGCATCGTTATCGGCGTGGTCACCGCCGGTGGCAAGATCAACGCACCGATCGGCCGTCATGGCCAGCAGCGCCAGCGCATGGCGGTGATGGAGGGTGGCAAGCCGGCGGTCAGCCATTACCGCGTGCTGGAGCGTTTCCGTTCCCATACCCACGTGCGGGTCAAGCTCGAAACCGGCCGTACCCACCAGATTCGCGTGCACATGGCCCACATCAACTTCCCGTTGGTGGGCGACCCGGCCTATGGCGGACGTTTCCGCATTCCGCCGGCAGCCAGCGTGACGATGGTCGAGTCGCTGAAGAACTTCCCGCGCCAGGCGCTGCATGCGCGTTTCCTGGAGCTGGACCATCCGACCACCGGCAAGCGCATGAGCTGGGAGTCGCCGCTGCCGGATGACTTCGTCTGGCTGCTGACCTTGCTCAAGCAGGACCGCGAGGCGTTCATCGGATGAGTGACTGGCTGATCCCCGACTGGCCCGCGCCGGACCGGGTCAAGGCCTGTGTCACCACCCGTGCGGGCGGCGTCAGCCTGGCGCCGTTCGACAGCCTCAACCTCGGCGATCATGTGGAGGACGACCCTGCGGCCGTGGCCGAAAACCGTCGCCGTCTCACCGATCGATTCGCCATCCGTCCAGCCTGGCTACGGCAGGTCCATGGGATTGACGTGGTCGAGGCTGACCCCAGCCAAGTGGCCACCGCCGATGCCAGCTGGACGGCGACACCCGGTATCGCGTGTGCGGCGATGACCGCAGACTGCCTGCCCGTGCTGTTCTGCGACCATGCCGGCACCCGCGTCGCGGCCGCCCATGCCGGTTGGCGTGGGTTGGCGAACGGCGTGCTGGAGGCGACCTTGGACAGCCTTCAGCTGCCCGCCGACCAGGTCCTTGCCTGGCTCGGCCCGGCCATTGGTCCGCAAGCCTTCGAGGTCGGGCCGGAAGTGCGTGACGCGTTCACCGCGCAACTGCCCAGTACGGCGCAAGCCTTCGTCCCCAGCCACAATGCCGGCAAGTTCCTCGCCGACATTTATACGTTGGCGCGCCTGCGGCTGGCGGCGCGCGGCGTTACGGCGGTCTATGGTGGCGGCCTGTGTACCGTGACCGATCCTCGCTTTTTCTCCTACCGTCGCAACCCGCGTACCGGCCGCTTCGCCTCCCTGGTCTGGCTCGACCAATAAAAAGCCCCTTCGGCTGCCTCCTTGTAGCAGATCCCTTTGTGGGGACGAGCCTGCCCGCGACGGCGACGGGTCAGCTAACCTTTAATTGGCTGACAAGCCGCCTTCTTCGCGAGCAGGCTCGCGCCCACAAAGGCTTGGAAGGGGCTGCCATCTGACTGATCTGTGTCAATGAAGCCCGCTTGAATCTTCCAGAATCGTCCACATCTATAGCGGTATCTGGCAGGTTTCTTCATTCAGGATGTTTTTCGGTCCGGCCTGCTCAAAAGGAAGGTGACCCATGCGAATTGATCGTTTAACCAGCAAATTACAATTGGCCCTGTCCGATGCCCAGTCCCTGGCCGTCGGCCTGGACCATCCCGGTATCGAACCGGCGCACTTGATGCAAGCCATGCTCGAACAGCAAGGCGGCTCCATCAAGCCCCTGCTGATGCAGGTGGGCTTTGACGTCAACAGCCTGCGCAAGGAGTTGGCCAAGGAGCTCGACCAACTGCCCAAGATCCAGAATCCGACCGGTGACGTGAACATGTCCCAGGATTTGGCCCGGCTGCTCAACCAGGCCGATCGCCTGGCCCAGCAGAAGGGCGACCAGTTCATTTCCAGCGAACTGGTGCTGCTCGCCGCCATGGACGAGAACAGCAAACTGGGCAAATTGCTGCTCGGCCAGGGTGTGAGCAAGAAAGCCCTGGAAAACGCCATCAACAACCTGCGTGGCGGCGAAGCAGTCAATGACGCCAACCACGAGGAGTCCCGCCAGGCGCTGGACAAATACACCGTCGACCTGACCAAGCGTGCCGAGGAAGGCAAGCTCGACCCGGTGATCGGGCGCGACGATGAAATCCGTCGCACGGTGCAGGTGCTGCAACGCCGTACCAAGAACAACCCGGTGCTGATCGGTGAGCCCGGCGTGGGCAAGACCGCCATCGCCGAGGGCCTGGCCCAGCGCATCATCAATGGCGAAGTGCCCGATGGCCTCAAGGGCAAGCGTCTGCTGTCCTTGGACATGGGGGCGCTGATCGCCGGCGCCAAATACCGTGGCGAGTTCGAAGAGCGGCTCAAGGCGCTGCTCAATGAACTGTCCAAACAGGAAGGCCAGATCATCCTGTTCATCGACGAGTTGCACACCATGGTCGGCGCCGGCAAGGGCGAGGGCTCGATGGATGCGGGCAACATGCTCAAGCCGGCACTGGCCCGTGGCGAGCTGCACTGCGTCGGCGCGACCACGCTCAATGAATACCGCCAATACATAGAGAAGGACGCGGCCCTCGAACGGCGTTTCCAGAAAGTGCTGGTGGAGGAGCCGAGCGAAGAAGACACCATCGCCATCCTGCGTGGCCTCAAGGAGCGGTACGAGGTTCACCACAAGGTGGCGATCACCGATGGCGCGATCATCGCGGCGGCCAAGCTCAGCCACCGCTACATCACCGACCGTCAATTGCCGGACAAGGCCATCGACCTGATCGACGAGGCGGCCAGCCGCATCCGCATGGAAATCGATTCCAAGCCCGAAGTGCTGGATCGCCTGGAGCGGCGCCTGATTCAACTCAAGGTCGAATCCCAGGCCCTGAAGAAAGAAAGCGACGAAGCGGCGAAGAAGCGGCTGGAAAGGTTGCAGGACGAAATCGTTCGCCATGAGCGCGAGTATTCCGATCTCGAGGAAATCTGGAACTCGGAGAAAGCCGAAGTCCAGGGTTCGGCGCAGATCCAGCAGAAGATCGAGCAATCCCGCCAGGAACTGGAGGCGGCCCGTCGCAAGGGCGACCTTAACCGCATGGCTGAGCTGCAGTACGGGGTGATCCCGGACCTGGAGCGCAGCCTGCAGATGGTCGACCAGCACGGCAAGAGCGAAAACCAGTTGCTGCGCAGCAAGGTCACTGAGGAAGAAATCGCCGAAGTGGTCTCCAAGTGGACCGGTATCCCGGTGTCGAAAATGCTCGAAGGCGAGCGCGACAAGCTGCTGAAGATGGAAAGCCTGTTGCACCAGCGTGTGATCGGCCAGGAAGAGGCGGTGGTGGCGGTGGCCAACGCCGTGCGTCGGTCCCGTGCCGGGTTGTCGGACCCGAACCGGCCGAGTGGTTCGTTCATGTTCCTCGGCCCGACCGGTGTCGGTAAAACCGAGCTGTGCAAGGCGCTGGCCGAATTTCTCTTCGACACCGAAGAGGCGATGGTGCGCATCGATATGTCCGAGTTCATGGAGAAACATTCCGTGGCGCGGCTGATCGGTGCCCCACCGGGATACGTCGGCTATGAGGAAGGCGGTTACCTGACCGAAGCGGTACGGCGCAAGCCTTACTCGGTGATCCTGCTGGACGAGGTCGAGAAGGCGCATCCGGATGTGTTCAACATCCTTTTGCAAGTGCTGGAGGATGGGCGCCTGACCGACAGCCACGGGCGCACGGTGGACTTCCGTAACACCGTGATCGTGATGACCTCCAACCTGGGCTCGGCTCAGATCCAGGAATTGGTAGGTGACCGCGAGGCACAACGTGCGGCAGTGATGGATGCGATTTCCACCCACTTCCGGCCTGAGTTCATCAACCGGGTCGACGAGGTGGTGATTTTCGAGCCGTTGGCCCGTGACCAGATCGCCGGCATCACCGAGATCCAGCTGGGTCGCCTGCGCAGCCGCCTCACCGAGCGGGAGTTGAAGTTGCAATTGAGCGACGAGGCCTTGGACAAGTTGATTGCGGTGGGTTACGACCCGGTCTATGGCGCACGGCCACTCAAGCGTGCGATCCAGCGCTGGATCGAAAACCCGTTGGCGCAGTTGATCCTGTCCGGCCGCTTCATGCCAGGTGAAACTGTGACCGGTACAGTGCAGAACGACGAAATCGTCTTCAATTGAGGCGATTATCTGGGCTTTGTGGCGAGGGAGCTTGCTCCCGCTGGAGTGCGAGGCACTCCTCGCTTTTTGAGGGGCCGCTATGCGACCCAGTGGGAGCAAGCTCCCTCGCCACGGCTGGGGTTGTTTTTCCTGATTGATGGGATGGCTCGCTTCCAAGCACCATTTTTTTCATCAGGTCGTTGAACTCAAAGGAAAAGGCTTGTAAAGTGCGCCCCGCAGTACGTCACCCCAAGGGTTACTTCTCCCTGAGAAAGAATCCGAAATAAGTTGCAAATCATTGTCTTGAAAGCAATTTAAGGGGTTGACAGAGGTTTTGAAGATTGTAGAATAGCGCGCCTCAGACACACGAACGCAGCGATGCGAACAGGGTAGAAGAGGTTGAAGCTAGCTTCAACGTTGTAACTTGAAATATCAGTTCCGTGATAGCTCAGTCGGTAGAGCAAATGACTGTTAATCATTGGGTCCCAGGTTCGAGTCCTGGTCACGGAGCCATTTCAATCGGGGTATAGCGCAGTCCGGTAGCGCGCCTGCTTTGGGAGCAGGATGTCAGGAGTTCGAATCCCCTTACCCCGACCATATTTGGGTCGTTAGCTCAGTTGGTAGAGCAGTTGGCTTTTAACCAATTGGTCGTAGGTTCGAATCCCACACGACCCACCATTTTTGAGACCAGTTCGCTGGAATCGAATCTTAAGATCAGAGGCCAAAAGCGCTGATCGAGGAAGGCGACTTGCAGAGGTCGCCTTTTTTTTACCGGGGTATAGCGCAGTCCGGTAGCGCGCCTGCTTTGGGAGCAGGATGTCAGGAGTTCGAATCCCCTTACCCCGACCATATTGAAAATCCCCGTATCGAAAGGTACGGGGATTTTTTTTGCCTGCGAAAAAGGCCCGGGGTGTCAAGTTGTCATACAACCTGCCGATAACGCCTGTGGGAGCGAGCCTGCTCGCGAAAGCGTCGGGCCCATTGCCCACCAACCGGGGCTTGGACTGATCGCCCCATTTCAGGCCAATAACAAAAAAGGCACCCCGTTATGTTTCTTCGTCAGCTGAATATTGCCCCCCGCGCCGCCTTGGGGTTTGCCTTGATCGCCGTGCTGGTGGCGTTGCTCGGGGTGTTTGCGCTGGGCCAGATGTCGAGCATCCGTGACAGCGAAGTCGCGGTGGAAACCCAGTGGTTGCCCAGCATTCGCGGTGGTGACGAGATTCGCGAACTGATGCTGCGCATCCGCACGATTTCCCTGCGCATGGCGCTGGACGAAGACCCGAAGAACATTTCGGTGTATCGCGGGCAAATGGACACCCGTGACAAGGAACTGAGCGAAAAAATCGCCACGTATGACAAGCTCGTCGTCACCCCTGAAGGCAAGGCGCTCTATGACCAGTTCAAGCAGACCTTCGCCGCTTACCGCGCCGGTATCGCCCAGTCCTTTACCCTGGCGGAGCAGGGTCGGCGCGAGGACCTGATCAAGTTGTTGCTGGTGGACATGAAGACCGTGGTGGACGGTTCCGGCAAACAGCTCAACGACCTGGCGCAGTTGTTCTCCCAGCAGGTGTCCCTCGAGAGCCAGAAATCCCAGGAGCACTACGCCAACTCCCGCATGATCGTCAGCCTGTTCATCGTGCTCGCGGCCCTGGCCACGGTGATCCTGGCGATGTTGCTCACCCGCAGTATCGTCAAACCCCTGGGCGAGGCGCTGAGCGCGGCGGAGCATGTCGCCCAAGGTGACCTGACCCGGCCCATCGAGACCCACGGCAACGACGAAGTGAGCCGCTTGCTCAAGGCGTTGGCGACCATGCAGTTGAACCTGCGTGAAACGCTGCAGAGCATCAGCGGTTCGGCGACGCAATTGGCCACCGCCGCCGATGAGCTGAACGCGGTGACCCTCGACAGCACCCAGAGCCTGCAACAGCAGAACAACGAAATCGAACAGGCGGCCACCGCGGTCACCGAAATGACCACCGCCGTGGAGGAGGTTGCCCGCAACGCCGTGTCCACCTCCGATGCCACGCGTCAGTCCAGTGAGTCGGCTTCCCTCGGACAGCAGCGGGTCAGTGACACGGTGGACGCCATTGGCGCCCTCGCCAGCGATGTGCAGGTCACGGGTGACCTGGTGCAGTCCTTGGCCAACCAGTCGCAGGATATCGGCAAGGTGCTGGATGTGATCCGGGCCATTGCCGAGCAGACCAACCTGCTGGCCCTCAACGCGGCCATCGAGGCGGCCCGGGCTGGGGAAAGCGGTCGCGGTTTTGCGGTGGTGGCCGACGAGGTCCGGGCGCTGGCGTATCGCACGCAGCAATCGACCCAGGAAATCGAGCAGATGGTCCAGGGCATGCGCAGCGGTGCCAGCCAGGCGCTGGGTTCCATGCAGGCCAGCTCCAGTCGCGCCGCCAGCACCCTGGCGATGGCGGAGCGCGCGGGAGAAGCGCTACAGACCATCACGACGTCGGTCAGCGAAATCCACGAACGCAACCTGGTCATCGCCAGCGCCGCCGAGGAGCAGGCGCAAGTGGCCCGTGAGGTTGATCGCAACCTGGTGAATATCCGGGACCTGTCCGTACGTTCGGCCACGGGGGCGGACCAGACCAGTGCGTCCAGCCATGAACTGTCGCAGTTGGCCAATTCGTTGCGCACGATGGTGCAGCGGTTTCAGGTTTGAGTGCAGGGCTGTAGATCAGCATCGATTGCACTGCCGTCTTCGCGAGCAAGCCCGCTCCCACAGTTGACCGCGTACACATCAGGTACTCGATCTCCTGTGGGAGCGGGCTTGCTCGCGAAGGCGGTGTTTCAAGCAACGACTCTCTTCAGTGCAACTTGAGCCGTGGCTCGGTTCCGCGGCCGATCTTGCTGCCCAGCATCAGCATCGCCGTGCGGAACGTGCCATACAGCGCCATCTGGTGCATGCGGTACAGCGACACGTAGAACATCCGCGCCAGCCAACCCTCGAGCATCACGCTGCCGGTGAGGTTGCCCATCAGGTTACCCACCGCCGAGAACCGCGACAGCGAGATCAGCGAGCCGTAGTCGGTGTATTTGTAATGGGGCAGCGGCTTGCCTTCGATTTTCAACTTCAGCGATTTTGCCAACAGCGATGCCTGCTGGTGCGCCGCCTGGGCGCGGGGCGGCACGTTGCGGTCGCTGCCCGGTTGAGGGCAGGCGGCGCAGTCGCCGAAGGCAAAGATGTTCTCGTCGCGGGTGGTCTGCAGGGTCGGCAGCACTTGCAGCTGGTTGATCCGGTTGGTCTCCAGGCCATCGATGTCCTTGAGAAAAGCCGGTGCGCGGATCCCGGCGGCCCACACCTTCAGGCTCGCATCGATCACCTTGCCGTCGCCGGTGATCAGACTGTCGGCGGTCACCTGGCTGACGGCGGCATTGGTCATCACATTCACCCCGAGTTTCTCCAGGGTCTTGTGCACCGGGCCGCCGATACGTTCGGGCAGGGCTGGCAAGACCCGTGGCCCGGCTTCGATCAGGGTGATGTGCATGTTTTCCGGCTTGATCCGGTCCAGGCCGTAGGCCGCCAGCTCATGGGCGGCGTTGTGCAGCTCGGCCGCCAGTTCGACACCGGTGGCACCGGCGCCGACGATGGCGACGCTGATACGCTGCGCTGCATCGGCCTGGTCGGCGGCGTGGGCGCGCAGGTAGTGATTGAGCAGTTGTTGGTGGAAGCGCTCGGCCTGCTTGCGTGTGTCGAGGAACAGACAGTGCTGCGCCGCGCCTTCGGTGCCGAAATCGTTGGTGGTGCTGCCGACGGCGATCACCAGGGTGTCGTAGCCCAGCTCCCGGGCCGGCAACAACTCCACGCCCGCCTCGTCGTAGGTGGCTGCCAGTTGGATCTTCTTCTGCTCACGATCCAGTCCGCTCATGCGCCCCAATTGGAACTCGAAGTGGTTCCATTTGGCTTGGGCGACGTAGTTGAGTTCGTCTTCGGAGGAGTTCAGGGAGCCGGCGGCCACTTCGTGCAGCAGGGGTTTCCAGATGTGGGTCAGGTTGGCGTCGACCAGCATCACACTGGCGGTGCCGCGCTTGCCCAGAGTCTTACCCAGACGGGTAGCCAACTCCAGACCGCCGGCGCCGCCGCCAACAATGACAATACGATGAGTCATGGGGATATCTCGCAAGGCTAAAGGAAATCGGTGCCGTTACCCTCGCGAGTGTGGTGTCGTGCCTCACAAACACTGTTCCTTGAAATGAGGCACGACACCTGCTCATAGCGTCAGGTAACTGATCAAGCGGCTCAACAGGCCCAGGCCGATGGTCACGGCCAATACCACCACCAGGAGCATCCACGGCCGGAAAGGCCGGCGCTCGACTCGGTGCTGGGACAGTTGCAGGTACTCTTCGACATGCTTCTGGTCATCTGGGTTCAGGCGGCTGGTCATAAAGGCCTCGTCAGGTAGACGTTGCGAAATGGGCTGGCGTTACAGCGTCCGGCGATCCGGCATTCAATGCAGCGTAGCCGCTCGTCAGATGAGTGTGTACGACGGTCTGCCTGGCGCGGGCTCACAGGCTGATCCCGACGTCGAAGACGATGCTGCGACCCAGGTTGCCCCGCAGGAAATCCGGCGCATCGGGATGGGCGAACAGCACCCGGGCAAACGTGGGCCCCACCAGCGACAGCGAGCGCCACCCCTGGCGCAGGTACTCGGTGGGCGGCGGAAAGTGACTGTTGAGGTCCAGCACTTCGCGCTTGAGGCTGGCGAAGGCAATGATGTCCAGCTCGCCCAGGTCCATGCCGCGCTCGGTGTAGTTGTGGGCTTTCTTGCGCAAGGTGGGCGCCAGTCTGAGCAGGAACTCGTTGGCGGGGATACGCCGGGGCTTGGCTTCGCGGCGCACCAATTGGCTCAGGGAAAAGGCGCTGCGGCGCCGTTGCAGCTCGTCGCGCCACTCGTCATTGAGGCGCCGGCCCTCGTCGAGCACGAAGAACACTTCGAAATTGGCATCGCGAAACAGCACGTCCGGCGGCTCGCCAGCGGGGGCGAATTCGTCGGCGCGATAGGGCACGTTCAGGCCTTGCAGCAGGCGTTGGCAAACCCAACGCTCACGCTCCCATTTGCGGGCATTGGAAAGAAAGGCGTTGGCCTGCTCGGCCGCAATGGTCAGCAGGCGTAAATAATCGGAATCATCCATGGGCCCAAGCTTAGCGTTCAATTGCGACAAGCTGAAAGCGTTGCGTTGATTAATGGCGGTCCTTGGGGAGGTGTAGACTGCCGACTGGAAATGACGCTGGCGAGGGGACGGCTGCGCAGCCCGGTGCCGCCAGTGCCCCGGCCACAGGACATGAAAGGTGTAACGCGATGATCGGTGCCGAACTGCTCTCACCGCAGACCCTGGCGGTGGGGTGGCTGATGTATGTCCCGGTGCTGGCTTGCGCCGTTTGGCGTGCGCCGTGGGTGGAGCTGTTCACCGACAGTCGGCGCCAGCACCTGTTGTTCGGCACGGTGCTGGCGCTGTTCATGCTGTGGCTGGTGCGCCGGGATTTCGACACGGGCGTGTCGTATCACTTCATCGGCATGACCGCCGTGACGCTGTTGCTGGACTGGCCGCTGGCAATCCTCGGCGGCCTCTTTGCCCAGTCTGCACTGGTGCTGCTGGGGCGTCAGGACATGGCGGCGATGGGCGTCAACGGTGCGCTGCTGATCCTCTTGCCGGTGCTGGTCACCGAGTGTTGCGCGATCCTGGTGGAGCGCGCCCAGCCGCGCAACCTGTTCGTCTACATCTTCTGCTCGGGCTTTCTCGCCGCCGCGCTGTCGGCGTTGCTGTGCCTGCTGCTGGGGCTCGCGCTGCTGTGGTACGACGGCGTATTCGCCATGCCTTACTGGCTGGAAGACTTCATCGGTTACCTCTGGCTGATCATCTTTCCCGAGGCGTTCATCAACGGCATGGTGGTCAGTGCGCTGGTGGTGTTCAGCCCCGAATGGCTGGAGACCTTCAACCGCACGCGCTACCTGTCGGCACCCTGGAAGGATGAAGACAAATCTTGATGCATATCAAGGCCGTGCAGGCAGGCGCCGCTCATGCTCTGGAAAACTTCCAGGAGCACAGCAATGAGTGTTTATGAGTGGGCGAGACAAGAGATCAGGCGTAGCCACGATGCCGCGATGGAGATTGGTTTCGACCCGGGCTTGAGCCTGCGTGCCTTGCTCAGTGCAATCGTGCAACAGAGCAAGACAGTGCGCAGCGCCGAGGACCTGGCCGATGAGTTGAGCTTCCTCGCGGAAAACCTCGACGATCAACAGGACTACGGTTTCATGCGGCCTTAATGATGGGAGCGGGGGTTGAAGTCCTCGCTGAACAGCTCATCCTCGGCCTCCGGGCTGACCGGGATCTTGTGTTCCTCGGACGCCCATGCGCCCAGGTCGATCAGTTTGCAGCGATCGGAGCAGAACGGCCGGAACGTGCTCTGCGGGCTCCATTCGACGGGTGCGCCGCAGGTTGGGCAATCAACGGTTGGGGTTTGGCTCATGACTGGCCTCCACGCAAAGTAAGGTAAAAGTGGTGCAGCCGCTCGACCTCGCTGTGCAACCAGGCGAGGTCGCGGTCGTTGACCACCACGTCGTCGGCATGGCTCAGGCGGTCCTGGCGGCTGGATTGGGCCTTGAGGATCGCCTGGACCTGCTGTTCGCTGGTCTGGTCACGCTGCAGCGTGCGTTCGACCTGCAACTGTTCCGGGGCGTCGATCACCAGGATGCGCCGGGTCATGGCGTATTGTCCCGATTCGATCAACAACGGCGATACCAGAATCGCGTAGGGCGATTGTGCCTGTGCCAGATGATGGGCGATTTCATCGGCGATCAACGGATGCAACAGCGCCTCGAGCCAGCGGCGTTCATCGGCATTTTCGAAGATCAACTTGCGCAGCGCCGCTCGATCCAGGGTGCCGTCGGCCTGCAACACGCCTGGGCCGAAGTGTTCGGCGATTCGGGCCAGCGCCGGGCGGCCGGGTTCGACCACCCAGCGCGCCGCGTGATCGGCGTCGATGACATGCACGCCCAGGTCGATGAAGTGCTGGGCCGCCGCGCTCTTGCCGCTGCCAATGCCACCGGTCAGGCCGAGAATCCAGGGTTTTTCCTTGAGGTTATTCATAGTGAATCGACATTAGAAACCGACAGCCTGCCAATAGAAGTCGGTTATTTGACCACCCCAGAGCAATGCAATCCAGCCGGCAATGGCCAGAAAAGGGCCAAAGGGGATCTGCGTCGACCCCGGGGCGTTGCGCAGGCGCAGCACGATGACCCCGATCACAGCCCCCACCAGCGACGACAGCAACAAGGTCAGTGGCAGGATCTGCCAGCCACCCCAGGCGCCTAGCATCGCCAACAGCTTGAAGTCACCGTAGCCCATGCCTTCCTTGCCCGTGAGCAACTTGAACACCCAATACACCGACCACAAGGCCAGATAGCCCGCCACCGCTCCCCACATGGCCTGGTTCAAAGAGGCGAACAGGCCGAAGCTGTTGACGATCAGGCCCAGCCATAACAGCGGCAGGACCAGGGTATCGGGGAGCAGTTGGTGTTCGGCGTCGATCAGGCTCATGGCCAGGAGACCCCAGGTCAACACCATCACCCCTGCGGCTTGCCAGCCGAAGCCCAAATGCCAGGCGACGAACGCTGACAGCACACCGCAGGCCAGTTCCGTCAACGGGTAACGCCGGCCAATGGGAGCGGAGCAACTCGAACAGCGGCCGCGCAGCATCAGGTAGCTGAGCAGCGGGATGTTTTCCCAGGCCCGGATGCGATGGCCACAGTGGGGGCACTGGGAGTGGGGCAGCATCAGGTTGTAGACCGGGCCGGGGGCTTCGGCCGGCAGGCCCAGCAGGTCGTGGGCCTGCACGCGCCATTCGCGGCTGAGCATCTTCGGCAGACGCCACACCAGTACGTTGAGGAAGCTGCCGACGATCAGCCCGAGCAGCAACGCAGTGAGCACGAAGGCCAGGGGATAAAGCACGAAGAATTCGCTCAGGGGCATGTCAGATCGCAGAGCCGAGTTGAAAGATGGGCAGGTACATGGCAACCACCAGGCCACCGACGACCAACCCCAGGATCACCATGATGAAGGGTTCCATCAGGCTGGTGAGGTTGTCCACCAGATTGTCCACTTCGGCTTCGTAAAAGCTTGCCACCTTGTCGAGCATGTCATCCAGCGCGCCGGACTCTTCGCCGATGGCCGTCATCTGGATCGCCAGGTTCGGGAAGATGCCGGAAGCGCGCATGGAGAAATTCAATTGCATGCCGGTCGAGACGTCCTGCTTGATGCGTTGCACCGCTTGCTTGAACACCACGTTGCCGGTGGCGCCGGAAACCGAATCCAGGGCCTCCACCAACGGGACGCCCGCGGCGAAGGTGGTGGACAGCGTGCGGGCGTAGCGGGCCACGGCGGTCTTGTACATCAGCGTGCCGATCAGCGGCAGCTTCAGCATCCATTTATCGCGCCAGTCACGCAGCGCCGCGGAGCGCTTGAGGGCGTACTTCACACCAAAGAACAGGCCGACCAACAGGGCCAGTATCAGCCACCAATAGCGCTGCATGAACTCCGACAGGCCGATGACCATTAGCGTGAAGGCCGGCAATTGCGCGCCGAAGCCGGAGAACACCGACTCGAACTGGGGCACCACCTTGACCAGCAGGATGCCGGTGACCACGGCCGCGACGAGCACCACGGCCGCCGGGTAGGTCATGGCCTTCTTGATCTTGGCCTTGAGCGCCTCGGTCTTTTCCTTGTAGGTCGCGATCCGGTCCAGCAGCGTGTCCAGGGCGCCGGCCTGTTCGCCGGCATCCACCAGGTTGCAGTACAGCTCGTCAAAATACTGCGGGCATTTGCGCAGTGCCGCGGCGAAGCTGTTGCCGGCCGCGACTTCCTGCTTCACCTCGTCCACCAGCTTGCGCATGTTGGGGTTGTCGAAGCCCTCGCCAATGATGTCGAACGCCTGCAACAGCGGCACGCCGGCCTTGAGCATCGTGGCCATCTGGCGAGTGAAGAGGGCGATGTCCAACGGCTTGATGCGCTTGCCCTTGCTGAAGATCGAAGAGGGCTTCTTGCGCACCTTCTGCGGGTTGATGCCTTGCTTGCGTAACTGGGCCTTGACCAGGGCGGTGCTCTGCCCCGTCAGCTCGCCGGTCATCCTCGTGCCTTTGCGGTCCTTGCCTTCCCAGGTGTAAACATCGGTTTTGACTGCCTTGACCGCCATGTTCAATCCTTGGTGACGCGGTTGATTTCTTCGAGGCTGGTGACGCCCTGCATCACTTTGAGCAGCCCCGAGGTGCGCAGGTCATTGAAACCGTCCTTGCGCATTTGCAGGTCGATTTCCAACGAGTTGCCTTCGGCCATGATCAGGCGTTGCAACTGAGGGGTATTCCTGACCACTTCGTAGACCCCCACGCGCCCTTTGTAGCCACTGTTGCACTGCTGGCAACCGACCGGCTCATAGATCGTGAATGAGCCGATGCGTTCCCGGGGGAAGCCTTCCTTGAGCAGGGTTTCGTCGGGAATCTCGAGGGCTTTCTTGCAGTGGTTGCACAACTTGCGCGCCAGCCGCTGGGCGATGATCAAGTGCACGGCGGTGGCGATGTTGAAGCCGGGGATGCCCATGTTCTGCAAGCGGATCAGGGTTTCCGCCGCGCTGTTGGTGTGCAGCGTGGAGAGCACCAGGTGACCGGTCTGGGCGGCCTTGATGGCGATCTCGGCGGTTTCCAGGTCGCGGATCTCGCCGACCATGATCACGTCCGGGTCCTGGCGCAGGAAAGAGCGCAGGGCCTGGGCGAAATCCAGCCCCTGGCGCGGGTTCACGTTGACCTGGTTGATGCCTTCCATGTTGATCTCCACCGGATCCTCGGCGGTGGAAATGTTGATGTCCACGGTGTTGAGAATGTTCAGCCCGGTGTAGAGCGATACGGTCTTGCCCGAGCCGGTGGGCCCGGTGACCAGGATCAGCCCCTGGGGTTGCTTGAGCGCCGCCATGTACAGCGCTTTCTGGTCGGGCTCGTAGCCCAGGGCGTCGATGCCCATTTGCGCGCTGGAAGGGTCGAGGATCCGGATGACCACTTTTTCGCCCCAGAGCGTGGGCAGGGTGTTGACCCGGAAATCGATCGACTTGTTTTTCGACAGGCGCATTTTCAGGCGTCCGTCCTGGGGCTTGCGGCGCTCGGAAATGTCCAGGCTGGCCATGACCTTCAGCCGTGCGGCGATACGGCCGGCCAGTTGGGTGGGCGGCTTGGCCACTTCACGTAGCATGCCGTCGGTGCGCACCCGCACCCGATAGGATTTTTCATACGGCTCGAAGTGCAGGTCGGAGGAACCGCCCTTGATCGCGTCCAGCAACATCTTGTTGACGAACCGCACCACCGGCGCGTCGTCGGCGTCCTGGCCAGCAAGGGTGTCCTGCTTGCGATCGTCGTCCGACTCGATGTCCAGGCCGTCGAGGTCGACATCACCCATGCCCTCCAGGCCGGTGCTGCTGGACTCGAAGAACTTTTCGATGGCGTCGCTGAGTTTGTCGTCCTCCACCAGGATGGCTTCGGTGGTCAGGCCGGTGCTGAACTGAATGTCATTGATGGCCTGGTGGTTGGTTGGATCGGAGATGCCCACGAACAACTTGTTGCCACGTCGCCAGAGCGGCAAGGCGTGGTGTTGGCGGACCAGTTTTTCGCTGACCAGGCCGGCGGGCTGGTTCTCCTTGTCGAGGCTGTTGAGATCCAGCAGGGCGACGCCGAAATGCTCCGAGGCAATTTCCGCAACCTGACGACTCTGGACCAGTTTGTTCTGTACCAGGTAGCTGACCAGGGGCATGCGATTGCGCTGGGCCTGCTGGTACGCCTGCTGGGCATTCTGCTCGGTGATCAGTTCAGCCAACACCAGTTGCTTGGTCAAGCCGCTGAGTGCGATGTCATTCATGGGCATGGGGATACCAGACGCGGACAGTTCATGACTTATAGCCTAGTCAAGCATCGACGCCAAACCAGCGAGGCGGGGTGACAAAAAGTGTCAGATAGTGCGGTTGTTGGGGTAGGACGCAAGGCTTCTGGCCGGCGAAGTCCTTTGTCAGTGGCGTCTTGAGGGTTGGCATGTGCCGTGCAATAGCCGCCTCAGGACATGAGATTCCGCCTCATGCGATGGAGAAGTCTATGAGCAAGCAAAAAGGTTTTACCCTGATCGAACTGCTGATCGTCGTGGCGATCATCGGCATCCTGGCGACGTTTGCGTTGCCGCAGTATTCCAGGTACCAGGCGCGAGCGAAGGCTACCGCCGGACTGGGGGAAATATCCGCGCTGAAGGTAGCGTACGAGGATCAGATGAATCAGGGGGTTACGCCAACGTTGGCCCTCATGAACGCCCCGTCCACAACCAATAATTGCGCCATCTCGCTAACAGGTACAGCCACGACGGCAGGCTCTATCATTTGTACCCTCCAGAACGCCCCTGCCGCCATAGCAGGTAAAACGATCACGCTTAGCCGTGATGTCAATGGCGCCTGGACATGCGCATCCACCGCACCCAAGGAATACCTGCCGACCGCTTGCCCTGGTACCTGATACTGCGCGGCGATGGGGCACTCCCTCGCCGTTTAAAACCTTCTTTGATTCATCAGCTTAGCGGCGAGGCAGAATCGGCAAGTTGCATGTTGAAAATGGGAGGCTCATGCAATTTGCATGATTATGAATTTTGCCGCTTCGCTTAAATATTTGATTTATAAGGAATTAATTGATTTATCAAAACTGGCACAGCCTTCGCACTACTCCTGGTAACCCTGCTGGATGCAAATCCGGCAGTTTCTGAGAAAAACAGGAGTTACTCGTATGAAGAAGTTCGCTATCACTGCCGCTGCTGCAACCGCTCTGACCCTGACCATGGCTAGCGCATTCGCCGAGACCACTCAAGCAACTCAGGCTCCAATGATGCTGGCTGCTGGCGAAGTGACCAAGGCGAAGGAAACCACTTCCGACACCTGGATCACCACCAAGGTCAAGGCTGACCTGCTGACCGAAAAAGGTATTCCAGGCTCCGACATCAAAGTTGAAACCAACAAAGGTGTTGTGTCGCTGTCCTCCACCGTGGCCGTGACTGATTCGCAAAAAGACATGGCCGTGGCCATTGCCAAGAAAATCAAAGGCGTCAAAGCCGTCTCAGCTGATGGCCTGAAAGCCGAGTAAGGCTGACGAGTTCTCGCCTGGACCGGGAGAAGGCGCGGCAAGCGGGCTGAGTCATACGCCTGCCGTTGCTTTTGAAGTTCATGCGAAGGCCACACGGACGTGGCCATTACAGGCCCCCGGCATACGTGCCGGGGGCCTGTTCTATTCAGGGGTGGAAAACTGGCGTGAGCGGGGGTGGTGGGTATTCGCGAGCAGGCCCGCTCCCACATGGGGTGGCCTGCACGATCCCTGTGGGAGCGAGCTTGCTCGCGAAGAGGGCGCCCTTTCAGCGCCCGCGCTTGCCGGTGATCTGCACCAACCGGTTTCCCTCAAAACGCAGGTACTGGTACATGCCGCTGTTGGGGCCGTAGGTCCATTCCTCAACCGGGTATTCTTCCCGGCGATTGACGCTGCGCTTGTAGCCCAGGTCGTCCCGCGCCGCAGGCTCGCCACACTTTTGCAGCACTTCGCTGGAGCGGTCGCCGACGCTGATCAACTGGCTGCCGCAACGCAGCGTATCGGCTGCCGATGCCGTGCCGGCGGCCAGCCATGCGCCCAGCCCGAGCAGGTACAAACACTTCATCATTCGGCATCCAGGTGCATGGGGGTAATGACGCGTCCGTCGCTCTCGGCCTGGCCGAGGCTGGCGTCGATGAAGTAGACGCGGTCGTCGGCCAGGCGCCCTTTGTCCACCAAAAAGTCCTTGATGCTACCGGCCCGCTCTTGCCCCAGTTGGCGCAGCAACACATCACTGCCGCTCCAGAACTTGATCACGCTTTCGCGCAGCTTGTCGGTGCGCGCTTTTTTGTCCAGCTGCGCCCATTCGGCCGGCGGCTGGGTCTTGAGGCGGGTGCGATAGATGCCTTCGAGCAACGGTGCCTTTTCATCTTCGGGCACCTGCAACAGCGAGGCCTGGGCCGGCACCTTGTCGCCGCGCCGCTGCAGCATCTTGTAGTAGTTGTACTGGTATTCACGTTCCAGGCGCTGGGCGGCGAGCAGCGGGCCGTCGCTGCTTTCGGCCGCCGTGCCTTCGATCTCCAGGCGCAGTTCCGGGCGCTTGCCCAAGGCTTCGGAAAGTTTGAGCAGCACGCCCTCGCTTTCTTTGCTCAAGTCGCTTGAACCTGGGGCGAATGCCACGCTGCCGAGGTCCTCCGAACCGCCACCGGACACCAGCCCGCCGATGAGCTTGAACGGCGCCTGCGCCGCGCGGACCACCAGGTTGCGCAAGGTCTGCCAGACAATCGGCATGACGCTGAATTGCGGGTCGTTGAGGTTGCCGGTCACCGGCAGTTCGATGGAGATCTTGCCTTCGGAGTCCTTCAGTAGTGCGATGGCCAGCTTCAATGGCAGGCTCACGGCGTCCGGGCTGTCGACTTTTTCCCCCAGTTGCAATTGCTCGACCACCACTTTGTTTTCAGCCTGGAGCTGACCCTTGGTGATCCGGTAATGCAGGTCCAGGTTGAGTCGGCCCTTGCGGATACGGTAGCCGGCGAACTTGCCGGAATAGGGGGTCAGGGTGGTCAGCTCGACCCGTTTGAAACTGGTGGCGATGTCGAGGCTGGCCATCGGGTCGAAGGGGTTGACTGCCCCCTTGATGGTGACCGGCGCATAGCGGTCGACCTTACCCTTGACGTCGACGCTGGCCGGCTTGGCCTCGCGGCTGTCGATGGTGCCGATCTGGCCGTTGAGCTGTTGGATGGCCGTGGCGAAATTCGGCGTCAGGCTGAAGTCGGCGAAGTTGGCCGAGCCGTCGTTGATGGCGATGCCACCGATGTGAATGCCCAGGGGTTTTTCCGCCGAGGCCGGTTTGGCCGCCGCGGTTTTCGGCGCGCCCTCGGCCGGTTGCGGGATCAACAGGTCATCGACGTTGGTGGTGCGGTCGTCGTTGATCATGAAGCGGGCATAAGGCTGGAACAGGTTGACCTTGTCGATGGAGAGGCGGTCACCGTGCTGGTAGTCGAGGCCTTCGAGGACCAGGCTCTGCCACTTGAGGAAGTCCCGGGTCTTGAGGGTGTCGAGGGTGTGCAATTGATCGACCTGGGCACGGCCGGTCACTGCAAAGGCCAGCGGCTCGGTGCTCTTGAGGTCTACCGCCAGGTCGCTGCCGAGCATCCCGGAGCGCAGTTCCAGGCGAATGAACGGGTTGATGTACGACTGGGCGACTCGCAGGTCGATGTCCTGGGTCTTGACCTTGAGCCGGGCGCTGATCGGGTTCAGGTTCACCTCGCCGTCGGCGAGGATCTTGCCCTGTTTGCCCAGCCCGGTGTCCAGCTTGAGGGTAAAGGGCGAACCGTTGAGCGTGTCGTAGTTCTGCAGGTCCAGGTTCAGCGGGCCGACTTCCAGTGCCACGGCAGGTTGCGCCTGGCGGTCGGCCAGGTGCACCTGGTAATTGCGCAGTTGCACGTCTTTCAACAACACCTGCCAGGGTTTGCTGGGGGCGGCGGGTTCAGGTTTCGGTGAGTCGGCGGCGGCCGGGGCTGAAGCGGGTTCGGCCTTGGCCTGTGGCTTGGCCGGCTGGCTGGCGAAGAGCTTCTGCCAGTCGAGCTGCCCGTCCGCCTCGCGAGCGGCCCAGGTCTCGAGTTTCTGGCTGCGGATCTTGCCCACCACCACTTGTTGCTTGGCCAGGTCGACCGTGGTTTCGCTGACGTCCAGGCGTTCGAGCCTGGCCAATGGCCGGCCATCGGGCGCCTTGATGGCGAAGGGCGCGACGCTGGCGGCGACATTGTCCAGGCGCAGCTCGGTGCCCTTGGCCAGGTTGAGTGTGTAGTCGGTGCTGACGTTCAGCACGCCGTTCTCCAGCACCAGCGGTACGGCGTCGCGGACGTAGGGCCAGAAGGCTTTCATCTGGCCGTCGGTGATCTTGAGTTTACCTTCGGACGCGATGGGCGTAAGGCTGAAGTTACCGGTCCAGTCGACACGTCCGCCGCCAGGGCCGACGGCCACCAGGGTCATGTCGGCGCTGTCGTCGGGCAGGGTGCTGAGGTTATTCAGCTCGAAATCGAGGGCGTCGTAGAGAAACTCGATCGGCTCGCTGGGGCGCAAGTCCTGGAAGTGCACGTAGCCGCTGGCCAGCTTGATCCGGTCCACACGCAGTGGAAATGGCTTGGCCTCGGGGTCGGCCGGGGTCGGCTCGCTGGCCGGCAGCTTGAACAGGCCCAGCAGGTTCAACTGGCCATCCTTGGCGAACACCACCTCGGTCTTGGGTTTGTCCAGCTCGATGTCGGCCAGGTGCAGGGCGCCTGACCACAGGCTGTCGACCTGCAGGTTGGCGTACAACCGTTCGAAACCAATCTGCTCCTTGCCCGGTTCCCCGATGCTCAGGCCCCAGAGGGTCACTTCGAGGCTGAACGGATTGAGCTCGACCCGCTGGATCCTGGCGGGCACCGTGGCGTGTTCGGCCAACTGCTGATTGGCGATCCGCAAGGCGACACCGGGCAGGATCAGGAAACCCAACAGGCTGTAGAGGGCCAGTGCGGTCAACAGGGCGCCGAGAGCGCGGAGCAATCCTTTGGGCATGTGCGGCTTCATCTGATGTGAATTCGGAGTGCCTTGGAGTATGGCATGCGTTTGCGGTTCCGAAACCACTGTGATTTATGAGACTTGTCCGCTTCTGCAGTAGGATTGCGCCGGATTCAAAGCTGCAGGATCAACGTCTTGAGCGGCGGCTGATGGTCCATCGAAGGGAAATCGCTGCCGGGCGTCAGTACGCTCCACTCCCGAACCGGGCGGCCAGCTTTTTGCGCGCAGCGCAGCACCTGCTCGCGCCAGTCGTCCATGGGCACCTTCGCCAGGTTGTTGCAGCAGATCAGCACGCCGTCGTCGGCGGTGGTCAGCAGCGCCGGTTTGAGCAGGCTCTGGTAGTCGCGCAGCAGGTCGACGGTGCCGAACGCGCTCTTGGCCCAGGCCGGCGGGTCGAGCAGCACCAGATCGTACTGGCGCGGTTCCAGGCGCACATAACTGGGCAGCTTCTGGCCGCGCCGCTGGCTGATGGGCAGGCCGGCCAACTGACGGATCGCCGGGAAGTAGTCCGACTGCACGAACGTCATGGCCGGCAAGGTCGGGTTGAGCAAGCCATTCTCACGGCCGACCGCCAGGTTGCCTTCGGCGAAGTCGAGGTTGCAGACCTCCCTCGCCCCACCGGCGGCCGCGCTCAGGCCGACGCCACAGGTGTAGGCGAACAAGTTCAGCACGCTCTTGCCGCGGCTGTGGGCCTTGACCCAGCCCCGAGCGTTGCGCAGGTCGAGGAACAGCAGCGGGTCCTGCCCGGCATGGCGCCCGCGCACGCGGTAGTTCAGGCCCCACTCATGGCCGACCAGGTCTTGCAGGGCGGCTTCGTCAGCCTGGTAGACCGTGTCCTGGCGATCAATGCGCGAGTTGCCCCCCGAGCGGTCGTTGTAGACCAGCAGGGTGTCCAGGCCCAGGTGTTCGTTGACGATGCCGTGCACTTGCAGCAGGGCATCGCGCTCCAGCGACTGGTGGAAGCTCTGCACCAACAGTTGCGGGCCGTAGCGGTCGACGGTCAGGCCGGGTGCGCCTTCCTGGCTGCCATGGAACAGGCGATAGCAGTCGGTGCCTTGCTGGTGCAGTTGGCCAAGCAGGTCCTGACGCTGGTCGAGGGCGGCGCGCAGCGCCTGATTCAAGGAAGACATGCCATGCGCGCCTTAGAGAAATGAGGCGCGGGAGTTTAGCAGCTATGGACAGTGTATGCGGTTCACAGCCGAGCACTGACCATGGCGAGGGAGCTTGCTCCCGCTGGGGCGCGAAGCGGCCCTGTTTTTTTGGGGCGGCTACGCAACCCAGCGGGAGCAAGCTCCCTCGCCACAGGGATTGCGGTGATATCAGCGATTCAGGCGCTTGTCGATCAGCCCTTCCACCACGCTCGGGTCGGCCAGGGTCGAGGTGTCGCCCAGGCTGTCCAGCTCGTTGCAGGCGATCTTGCGCAGGATGCGTCGCATGATCTTGCCCGAGCGGGTCTTGGGCAGCGCCGGTGCCCACTGGATCAGTTCCGGCTTGGCGAAGCTGCCGATCTCCTTGCTGACATGGGCCAGCAGCTCCTGCTGCAACGCTTCGTTGGCCTCGACGCCGTTCATCGGGGTGACGAAGGCATAGATGCCCTGGCCCTTGAGGTCATGGGGATAGCCGACCACCGCCGCTTCGGCAATGCTGTCGTGCAGCACCAGGGCGCTTTCCACCTCGGCGGTGCCGATGCGGTGGCCGGAGACGTTGATCACGTCGTCGATGCGCCCGGTGATCCAGTAATCGCCATCTTCATCGCGACGGGCCCCATCCCCGGTGAAGTAATAGCCGGGGTAAGGCTTGAAGTAGGTGTCGACCATGCGCTGATGGTCACCGTAGACGCTGCGGATCTGCCCGGGCCAACTGGATTTGATGGCCAGCACGCCGCTGCCGGCGCCGCTGATCTCCTTGCCCACTTCGTCCAGCAGCACCGGCTGCACGCCGAACATCGGCCGGGTGGCACAGCCCGGCTTGAGCCGCGGTGCGCTGACCAGCGGGCTGAGCATGATGCCGCCGGTCTCGGTCTGCCACCAGGTATCGACAATCGGGCAGCGCTGTTCGCCGACCGCATTGAAATACCATTCCCACGCCTCGGGGTTGATCGGCTCACCGACACTGCCGAGCAATCGCAGGCTCTGGCGAGAAGTGTCCTGCAGGGGACCGGGGCCTTCGCGCATCAGCGCTCGCAGGGCCGTCGGCGCGGTGTAGAAAATGTTGACCTGGTGCTTGTCGATCACCTGCCAGAAGCGTGAGCTACTGGGATGGCTCGGTACGCCCTCGAAGATCAGCGTGGTGGCGCCGTTGGCCAGCGGTCCGTAGACGATGTAGCTGTGGCCGGTGACCCAGCCGACATCGGCGGTGCACCAGAAGACTTCGTTGTCGCGGTAGTCCAGCACGTACTTGAACGTCATCGCCGCTTGCAGCAGGTAGCCGCCGGTGGTGTGCAGGACGCCCTTGGGTTTGCCGGTGCTGCCGGAGGTGTAGAGGATGAACAGCGGGTCCTCGGCGTCCATCGGCTCGGCCGGGCAGTCGTCGCTCGCCTCGTGCATGGCCTGGTGGTACCACAGGTCGCGGCCTTCGACCCAGTTCACCTCGCCCTGGGTGCGCTCGACCACCACCACGGTGCTGACATTCGGGCAGCTTTCCAGGGCCTTGTCGACGTTGCGCTTGAGCGGTATGAAACGCCCGCCGCGCACGCCTTCGTCCGCGGTGATCACGGTGCGGCAATCGGCGTCGAGAATCCGGTCGCGCAGCGAGTCCGGCGAGAAGCCGCCGAACACCACCGAGTGCACCGCGCCGATGCGGGTGCAGGCGAGCATGGCGTAGGCCGCTTCCGGAATCATCGGCATGTAGATGCAGACCCGATCGCCTTTTTTCACTCCACGACTTTTCAGCACGTTGGCCAGGCGGCAGACATGGTGATGAAGTTTTTTGTAGGTGATTTGTGCCGATTCGGCGGGGTTGTCGCCTTCCCAGATGATCGCGACCTGGTCGCCACGGGTGTCCAGGTGACGGTCGATGCAGTTGGCGCTGACGTTCAACTTGCCGCCGGCGAACCAGGTTGCGTCGCCGTTCTTGAGGTCATAGCGCTGGACGGTTTGCCAGGGTGCCATCCAGTCGAGAAAGCGCGTGGCCTGCCCGGCCCAGAAGGCGCTGGGGTGTTCGATGGATTCCTTGTAGAGCCGCTGGTACTCGTCCTGACTCAACTGCGCAGCCCGGCGGACGGTGTCGGCTTGGGGGTACTGGCTGATCTCGAACATGACGGATCCTTATTCTTGTTTTTGCGACAAGCCTAAAGATGCGCCCAGCGAATATCGAGTTCAAGCTGTACATGAAGTCATTGTGGGAACGGGCTTGCTCGCGAAGGCGGGGTGTCAGGCACATGAATGGCCACTGACACATCGCCTTCGCGAGCAAGCTCGCTCCCACAGGGGCATGCGAACCTCGGGGGTCAGCCGCGATGGCGTCCGCGGAAGTAGTTGATCAGGCCTTGGGTCGAAGCGTCTTCCGCCGGGCTTTCTTCGCTGCCCACCAGACGGTTGTACACGCCTTTGCCCAATTCCTTGCCTAGCTCCACGCCCCATTGATCGAAGGCGTTGATGCCCCAGACCACGCTTTGCACGAACACCTTGTGTTCATACAACGCCACCAGCGCACCCAGGCGCCGCGGGCTGATGCGTTCGACCACCAGGGTGTTGCTCGGACGGTTGCCCGGGATCACCTTGTGGGAAGCCAGTTTCTGCACCTCTTCTTCGCTCGCGCCCTTGTCCCGCAGCTCGGCTTCGGCTTCGGCGCGGGTCTTGCCCAGCATCAGTGCCTGGCTCTGGGACAGGCAGTTGGCGTACAGCCACTGGTGATGGTCGGCGACCGGGTTGAAGCTGACGATCGGCACGATGAAGTCGGCCGGAATCAGTTGCGTGCCCTGGTGCAACAACTGGTGATAGGCATGCTGGCCGTTACAGCCGACGCCCCCCCAGATCACCGGCCCGGTGTCGGTGGACACGGGGGTGCCGTCCTGGCGCACGCTCTTGCCGTTGGACTCCATGTCCAGCTGTTGCAAGTGCTTGGTGATGTTACGCAGGTAGTGGTCGTACGGCAGGATCGCGTGGCTCTGCGCGCCCCAGAAGTTGCCGTACCACACGCCCAGCAGGGCCAGCAGCACCGGCATGTTCTGTTCGAACGGTGCGCTCTGGAAATGCTGGTCCATGGAGTAAGCCCCGGAGAGCAATTCCTTGAAGTTGGACATGCCGATGGCCAGGGCGATCGGCAGGCCTATGGCCGACCACAGCGAGTAGCGCCCGCCGACCCAGTCCCACATCGGGAAGATGTTTTCTTCGCGGATACCAAAGGCCACGGCAGCGGCGTTGTTGCTCGACACCGCGATGAAGTGGCGATACAGCTCGGCCTCGGAACCGCCCTGGGCGAGGTACCAGGAACGAGCGGCCTGGGCGTTCTTCAAGGTTTCGAGGGTGTTGAAGGATTTCGACGAGACGATGAACAGCGTGGTCTCGGCGCGCAGCTTCATGGTCAGTTCGTGGAATTCGCTGCCGTCGATGTTTGCCAGGTAGTGGCAACGTACGCCTTTGTGCGTGTAGGACAACAGGGCTTCGGACACCAGTTGCGGGCCGAGGAACGAGCCACCGATGCCGATGTTCACCACGTCGGTGATCGGCTTCTCGGTGTAGCCACGCCACAGGCCGTCGTGGATCCGGCCTACCAGGTCGGTGATCTGGTTCAGCACCTTGTGGACTTCCGGCATCACGTTGACGCCGTTGACCGACAGCTTGTCGCCCACTGGGCGGCGCAACGCGGTGTGCAGGGCCGGACGGCCTTCGGACGAGTTGACGATTTCGCCTTCGAACAACGCCTTGATCGCGCCCTGGAGGTCGACTTCGTTGGCCAGGCTGACCAGCAGGTCGCGGGTCTGGGCGTTGATCAGGTTTTTCGAGTAGTCGAGAAACAGGCCACAGCTCGACAGGGTGAATTGGTTGAAACGCTGCGGGTCGGCATTGAACGCTTCGCGCATGCTGAAATCCTGCATGGCTTTGCGGTGGTCATTCAGCGCTTGCCAGGCGGGCAGAGCGGTCACGTCATGAGGGGTTCGGTAGTACGCCATCGCTGCGGGTTTCCTTTTTACTTGAACGACCTTTTGTACACTAAAAATGCCGGCGCGGCATGGGACGGGCGTCCGGACACTGCATCGGGACGATCGCCGGACGCAGGGCGACTACAGTAAACCTCGCGTTGCGATCTGTCTCGGCTTTGTCAGACCTCAGGGCGGTACTTTTTTATACATCGGGGCTGGGGAGGTGGCGACGAGCGGGTGCGGTGCCACGATCTTGTGTGAGAGCGAGCCTGGCGCGCGAAGGCGGTGGCTCAGTCAGCATTGAAACCGACGGATCCACCGCTTTCGCGGGTAGGCTCTTCCCACAGCAGGGTTGGGTCAGAGAGGCGCGTCGAGGTCCAGGTGCAGGTTGTCGATCAACCGGGTGGTCCCGAGGAAGGCGGCCACCAGAATCACCAGGTCGCGATCTTCCTGGGTGGCCGGGCGCAGGGTTCGGGCGTGGCGGACTTCCAGGTAGTCGGGGCGCAGGCCTGCCGCTTGGAGTTGCTGGATCTGCCCGGCGACCAACGCCGGGTAATCGCGCTGTCCCTGCCGGATGGCCTCGGCTATCTGGCTCAGGCCACGATAAACCACAGGGGCGACGGCGCGTTGCTCGGCGCTGAGGAAGCCATTGCGCGACGATAGCGCCAGGCCGTCGTCGGCACGCACGGTTGGTTCGCCGATGATCTGGATCGGCATGTTCAAGTCATGGACCAGCGCGCGGATCACCGCCAGTTGCTGGAAGTCTTTCTGGCCAAACACCGCGATGTCAGGCTGGACCATGTTGAACAGCTTGCTGACCACCGTTGCCACGCCCTCGAAGTGCCCGGGGCGGCTGGCGCCACACAGGCCTTCGGATAACTGCGGGACGCTGACCCGGGTCTGCCCGGTCATGCCGTCGGGGTACATCTCCTCGACGCTGGGGGCGAACAGCAGGTGGCAGCCGGCCTGGAGCAGTTTCTCCTGGTCGGCCGCCAGGGTACGAGGGTACTTGTCCAGGTCTTCGCCGGCGCCGAATTGCAGCGGGTTGACGAAAATGCTCGTCACGACGAAGTCGGCCCGTTGCCCCGCCTTGGTCACCAGCGCCACGTGGCCGCTGTGCAGGTTGCCCATGGTCGGCACGAAGGCGATGCGTTTGCCTTCGCTGCGGGCGCGAGCCACGGCGGCGCGCAGTTCGCGTACGGTTTTGACGGTGTTCATGCGGAGAATCCGTGTTCGACGCCCGGGAAAGTCGCGGCCTTCACTTCGGCTACGTAGGCGCCCAGGGCGGCCTGGATGCTGGTTTGCCCGGCCATGAAGTTCTTCACGAACTTGGGCGAGCGCCCGGTGAGCGACAAGCCGAGCATGTCGTGCAGCACCAGCACCTGGCCGTCGGTGGCGTTACCGGCACCGATCCCGATCACCGGGATCTTCACTGCCTGGGTGATTTCTTCCGCCAGTTCGCTGGGCACGCACTCGAGCAGCAGCATCGCCGCGCCGGCCTGTTCCAGGGCAATGGCATCGGCGCGCATCTGGCGTGCCTGGTTTTCATTGCGCCCCTGGACCTTGTAGCCGCCCAGGATGTTCACCGCCTGCGGCGTCAGGCCCAAGTGCGCGCAGACCGGAATGCCACGTTCGGCCAGCAGCCGGATCGAGTCGGCCAGCCACAAGGCCCCTTCGACCTTGACCATGTGCGCGCCGGCCTGCATCAGCTGGGCGCTGTTGGTCATGGTTTGTTCGAGGGTGGCGTAGGCCATGAATGGCAGGTCGGCGAGGATCAGTGCATCGGTGTTACCGCGTTTGACGGCGGCCACGTGATAAGCCATGTCGGCGGTGGTCACCGGCAGCGTGCTGTCGTGACCTTGCAGCACCATGCCGAGGGAATCGCCCACCAGCAACACTTCGACACCGGCTTCGTTGCAGGCGTGGGCGAAGGTGGCGTCATAGCAGGTCAGCATGGCGATTTTCTCGCCTTTTTGCTTGAGACCTTGCAGCGTGGTCAGGGTAATAGCTGGCATGAAAAAGTCCTCTTCAGGCGCTCGTGAACTACTGCGAGTAACGCGCATGATTCGTCATTTACACAGGCGCACCCTCTTATGCGTGGTGCTTGTAAGGCCTGGATTGCGCCCTTAAACGCCGCGTTGGCGGCTATGGGACGCCTATAGTCGTGAGGAGGACCCGGGAAGTCAATTGGATGTGTTACCGGCGGGTGTTACCGAGGTTACTGATGCGTTTCAGCGAGGAGGGGCGTTTCTGATGTGACTGTCCGGTCCCCACGCCTGAGGCGTAGCTGGCAGCAATGATCCTGAGTTGTGGGCGCGAGCAAGCTCGCTCCCACAAGGGGGTTACACAGGCTTTAGGCGTTCCAGGCCTTCGAACGGGCAAGCGGCAAGCAGGTCCTGGAGCAAGCGTCCATCGGCCAGGCGCAGCTCGGCGGGCGCCAGTTCCGCCAGTGGATACAGGACAAACGCCCGGGCCTGCATGTGGTAATGCGGGACTTTGAGGCGGGGCTCGTCGATCAGGCGGTCGCCGAACAGCAGGATGTCCAGGTCCAGGGTGCGCGGGCCCCAGCGTTCCAGGCGCTCGCGACCTTGGCCGGTTTCGATGGTCTGCAGGGCGTCGAGCAGGTCCAGCGGTGCCAGGCGACTGTCCAGCGCCGCCACCGCATTGGTGTAGCGCGGCTGCCCAGGCAACAGCGAGTCGCTTTGATAGAACGACGAGACGCCTGCCAGTTCGGTATCGGGCAGTTGCGCCAGGGCCTGGAGGGCACTGCGCAGTTGCTCGGCAGGTTCGGCCAGGTTGCTGCCCATGCCGATGTAGACGCGTTCCATCGATTACTCGCCCGACTCGCTCGAAGCACCGGCGCGCTTGCGCTTGGTACCACCCCCGCTGCGACGCCGCTTGCGCGGGCCGCTGCCGGCTTCATCCTTGCCGCTGAGGTCGCGGATCATCTCGCGACGTTCGCTGTCGTTGGCATCCTGGTAGTCGGTCCACCATTCGCCGAGGCCGTCGGTCTGCTCGCCAGCGCTTTCGCGCAGCAACAGGAAGTCGTAGCCGGCACGGAACCGCGGGTTGTCCAGCAGCAGGTCGGCGCGTTTGCCGCTGCGTCGTGGCAGGCGCTCCTGCATGTCCCAGATCTCGCGGATCGGCATCGTGAAGCGTTTTGGAATCGCGATGCGTTGGCACTGTTCGGCAATCAGTTCGTGGGCGGCTTCCTGCATCGCCGGAATCGGCGGCATGCCACGGTCTTGCAGGCGCAATACCCGTGCTGGCAAGGCTGGCCAGAGCAGGGCGGCGAACAGGAACGCCGGGGTCACCGGTTTGTTCTGCTTGATGCGCAGGTCGGTGTTGATCAGGGCTTCGCTGATCAAGGTGTGGGTGTAGGTCGGGTTGTGCTCCAACGCCTCGGCGCTGGCCGGGAACAGCGGATCGAACAGTTGCAGGTCCACCAGCATCTCGAAGGTGTCCGCGGCGTTGCCCGACAGAAACAGCTTGAGCACTTCCTCGAACAACCGCGCCGAAGGGATCTCCCGCAGCATCGGCGCCAGGTCGCGAATCGGCGCGGCGCTGTGTTTTTCGATGCCGAAGTTCAGCTTGGCGGCGAAACGCACGGCCCGCAGCATGCGTACCGGGTCTTCCTGGTAACGCTGCCTGGGGTCGCCGATCAACCGGATCAGATGGTTGCGGATGTCGTGCACGCCATTGGCGTAGTCGAGGATGCGCTCGCTGACCGGGTCGTAGTAGAGGGCGTTGATGGTGAAGTCGCGGCGTTGCGCGTCTTCTTCCAGGGTGCCGTAGACGTTGTCGCGCAGGATGCGCCCGCTCTCGTTGCGAGAAGACTGGTTGCTGTCTTCTTCTTCGTCGTTTTGCGGGTGGTTGGCGCGGAACGTCGCCACTTCGATGATTTCGCGCCCGAAATGGATATGGACCAGCTTGAAGCGCCGGCCAATGATCCGTGCGTTGCGGAATTCGGCCCGGACCTGCTCCGGCGTGGCGCTGGTGGCGACGTCGAAATCCTTGGGCGTGATGTTGAGCAGCATGTCGCGCACACAGCCACCGACCAGGTAAGCCTGGTAGCCGGCGTTCTGCAAGCGTTCGACGATGTTCACCGCATAACGGCTGAACTGGGCCTTTTGCAGCGAATGCTGGCCGATGTTGAGCACTTCAGGCGTGCTGCGAATGTGTTGCGTACGACGCAAGGGAGAACGGAATGACTGGAACAGCTTCTTCAGCATGGGATGCACTGTTTGAAGGAATGTTCGGCCAAAATGAAGAATTGACCGCATGATGGGCGGGGATTCTAGCATTTAGTCGAGGGATGGTGTAGGACGCAGCAGATTTGGCTGCAAGCTTTGAGCGGTAAGCCCTGTAGGCTTTGGGGAGGGCGAAACGTCGGAAACCACAAGGGGAGCCTAAGCTCCCCCAGAATTAGTTTCGTGCTCTATTTTTATTATTGATTTCGGGCTTCTTGTTTTTGTTGAGTGCCCGTGCCACGAGGTTTCCCTTCGTGACGCTCCCAATCGGGAGTCAAGAGCAAACGGATTGCTTTGGTCGCTGTGTTGCAGTGATCAACCGATCCAACCAGTTCAGGCACCTGTCTTGAGACAGTTTTTATTGTTCTCGGCCTGGTTGTGGGGCAAGCCCCAAATACAACGCCTCTCCAAAAGAATCAGTTAGCTGCGCCTCTCGCCGTCTTGTTTTTATTGTGCGTGAGTCGATTCGTCTTATTTTTATTGTCTTTTGCATTGCTTGTTATTGTTCTTGTACCAAAGCTATAGCAGGGTGCGTGCCAACTTTTGCGTGGCCCAGTGAAACCGGGGGTTCTATGGTTATAGCCATTTTTCGTGGGCGAAAAAAAGCCGGGGTTTCGTTACCGTAAACCCCGGCTTCTGTTACGTGAAAAAACTGAGGTAACAGTTTTTTCACATGCACTGGTAGACAGTGATCTCTTGTGGGGGCGAGTTTCAGCTTTCGCTGGCCACGCCGGTCTTGCGCCGGGGGATGCCCAGGCGTTGGCGGCGTTCCCACAGGCATTTGCGGCTGACGCCCAGCTTGCGCGCCAGTTCGGTCTCGGTCATGTGGTCCTGGTGTTCCAGGACGAAATGCTGGAAGTAGTCTTCCAGGGACAGGTCCTCGGTAGGCTCGTGGCTGGTGTTGTTGGCGGCACCGCCGTGCTGCGGGGCCAGGCCGATGAACTCTTCGTCGTCCAGGTCGCCCAGCTCGATGTCGATGCCCAGCAAGTCGGCGGAAATTTCCGGGCTCTCACTCAGGATCACCGCGCGCTCGACGGCGTTTTCCAGCTCTCGGACGTTACCCGGCCAGGCGTAATGACGAATGGCCTGTTCGGCGTCCGGGGCGAACTTGAGGTCGGTGCGATTGATGCGCGCGCTCTGGCGGGCGAGGAAGGCCTGGGCGATTTCGTTGACGTCGGCGCCACGTTCGCGAAGGGGCGGCAGTTTCAGGGCGATCACGTGCAGGCGGTAATACAGGTCTTCACGGAACTGGCCGATCTTCGCCAGGCTCTTGAGGTCTCGGTGGGTCGCCGCGATCAGGCGTACGTCGACTTTCTGTGATTGCACCGAGCCCACCCGGCGAATCTCGCCTTCCTGGAGCACCCGCAGCAAGCGCGCCTGGGCTTCCAGTGGCAGCTCGCCGATTTCATCGAGGAACAATGTGCCGCCGTCCGCCGCCTCCACCAGCCCGGCGCGGCCGGCGCTGGCACCGGTGAACGCGCCTTTCTCGTGGCCGAAGAGTTCGGATTCGATCAGGCTTTCCGGGATCGCCGCGCAGTTCACCGAGATCATCGGTGCCTTGGCCCGACGAGACAGGTTGTGCAGGGCGCGGGCAACCAGTTCCTTGCCGGTGCCGGACTCGCCCTGGATCAGCACATTGGAGTCGGTCGGCGCGACTTTGCGGATTTTGCCGTACAGGTCCTGCATCGGTGGGCAGGAACCGATGATGCCGATTTCGCCATTGCTGTTGCTGGCGCCACCTTTCACGGCGGTGCTGGTCTTGCCGGCAGGTTCCGACGAATGGCTGCTCGCTGCCTGTCGGTCGCGCAGGATGCGGGCCACGGCCTGGAGCATCTCGTCATGGTCGAACGGCTTGGCGATGTAGTCCACCGCGCCCATTTTCATGGAGTCCACCGCCGAGCGCAGGCTGGCGTAGCTGGTCATGATCAGAACCGGCGTGCCCTGGCCGAGCTTGATCAGCTCGGTGCCGGGAGCGCCGGGCAGGCGCAGGTCGCTGACGATCAGGTCAAACGTGGGAATGCTGAAACGTTCTTGTGCTTCCTGCACGGAACCGGCTTCGCTGACCTGGTACTGGTTGCGTTCCAGCAGGCGGCGCAAGGCGGAGCGGATAATTGTTTCGTCTTCGACGATCAAAATGTGCGGCATTGATTCGATTCTCTCGACGGTCTCAGTTCACAGCGGACGTCGCTTCGACATGACGCGGCAAGGTCACCCTGATACGGGTGCCGCGTTGGCTCTGTACATCGGCCGGGCTGTCGATGGTGATTTGTCCATAATGCTCTTCAACGATGGAATAGACCAGTGCGAGGCCCAGACCGGTGCCTTCGCCAGGATCCTTGGTGGTGAAGAAGGGTTCGAACAATCGGTCCATGATGTTCTGTGGGATACCGCTGCCCTCGTCTTCGACGATCAGGTCGATCGTGTGTTCGCTGGCTTCGCTCCTGACCCGTACGGCGCTGCCGGCCGGTGTGGCGTCGCGGGCGTTGGACAGCAGGTTGATCAGTACCTGGGCGAGTCGCTGGGGATCGCCGTCGACCCAGTGGTCCGGATCGCACAGGTTGAAGAATTGCACTTCGAAATTGCGCCGGTTAAGGGCCAGCAGACCAATGGCATCCTGGGCCACTTCGGCCAGACAGACGGCCTCGTCGTTGTGCTGGTGGCCGCCGGCATGGGCAAAGCTCATCAGCGACTGGACGATGCGCGACACCCGCTTGGTCTGTTCAAGGATCTGCCCGCTGATTTCCGTCAGCTCGCTGTCGTCCTCGCGCTCTTCGCGCAGGTTCTGCGCCAGGCAGGCGATGCCGGTGATCGGGTTGCCGATCTCATGGGCCACCCCGGCTGCCAGCCGGCCGATGCTGGCCAGGCGTTCGGAGTGGACCAGCTTGTCTTCGAGCATCTGGGTGTCGGTCAGGTCTTCCACCAGCAGCACCAGGCCGCTGTTGCCGGGCGCCAGGGGTTCGTCGATCGCGGCCTTGTGCAGGTTCAGCCAGCGGGTCTGTCCGTCCAAGGCCAGGTGTTGCTTGTGCAAGTGTTCGTCCGGCAGGTCGATGAAGCCTTGCAGCAGACCTTTCCACGGCTCGCCGAGGGTGCTCAGGCGTGAGCCGACCACCCGTTGGGCGGCGATCCCGGTCAGTTCTTCCATGGCCTTGTTCCACATCAGGATCTCTTGGTCCTTGGCCAGGGAGCACACGCCCATCGGCAACTCTTGCAGGGTCTGGCGATGATAGCGGCGCAAGGCGTCCAGTTCGGCGGCCAGGCCGGTGAGGCGCGAGTGGTAGTCCTCAAGGCGGCTTTCGATGAAGTGGATGTCTTCGGTGACATAGTTTTCGCCACCGGCCTTGTAGGGCAGGAACGTCTCGACCATGTCCTGGGCCACGCTCGGGCCCATCAGGCCGGAGAGGTTGGCTTCGATCCGGTCGCGCAGGCGACGCAAGGCATACGGGCGCCGTTCGTCAAAGGGCAGGTAGAGGTCGCGCAGCGCCTGTTCGACTTCTTTTTGCGCGGCCTTGGCGCCCAGAGGCTTGGCCAGTTGCGTGGCGAACTCCTGGGGCGAGGCGGCGTGCAGCTCGCGCCGTTGCGGGCGACGGACGTTGTCCACGGCGCAGGCCTCGGCGGCGCTGGCTTCTTCGCTGCTGGCGTTGGTGAACAGCGAAATCAGCGTGAACATCAGCACGTTCGCCGCCAGGGAGGCGATGGCCGCCATGTGCCAACTGGTGTCGTCGAGCACGTAGATCATGTTCAGTAGCGGGATGTAGAAGCCTTGCAGGTTGCCCATCAGCGGCAACAGCATGGCCACCAGCCACACCAGGATGCCCGCCAGCAGCCCGGCAATGAAACCGCGACGGTTGGCGGTCGGCCAGTACAGCACCGACAGCACCCCGGGCAGGAACTGCAAGGTGGCCACGAACGCGACGATGCCCAGGTTGGCCAGGTCCTGGCCGTCACCCAGCATCAGGTAGAACCCGTAGCCGGCCATGATGATCGCCACGATCAGCGCCCGGCGCGTCCATTTCAGCCAGCGGTAGATGTTACCTTCGGCCGGTGGCTGGTAAAGCGGCAGCACCAGGTGATTGAGGGCCATCCCCGACAGTGCCAGCGTGGTGACGATGATCAGGCCGCTGGCCGCCGACAGGCCACCGACGTAGGCCAGCAGGGCCAGGGCCTTGCTGTTGGCGGCGATGCCGATGCCGAGGGTGAAGTATTCGGGGTTGGTGCTGGCCCCCAGTTTCAGCCCGGCCCACAGGATCAAAGGCACCGCGAGGCTCATCAGCAACAGGAACAGCGGCAGGCCCCAGCTCGCGCTCACCAGCGAGCGTGGGTTGAGGTTTTCGGTAAAGGTCATGTGGTACATGTGCGGCATGACGATCGCCGACGCGAAGAACACCAGCAGCAGCGTACGCCACGGGCCTTCCTGCAAGGGCGTGTGCAGGGCGGCGAGGGCGGTCTGGTTCTGCAGCAGCCAGATTTCCAGTTGCTGCGGGCCGTCGAATACGCCGTACAACGCGTAGAGGCCGACGCCGCCGATGGCGATCAGCTTGATCACCGATTCGAACGCGATCGCGAACACCAGACCTTCGTGTTTCTCACGAGTGGCGATGTGGCGGGAGCCGAAGAAGATCGTGAACAGGATAATCAGCCCGCAGAAGCTCAGGGCCACGCGGTGCTGTACCGGTTCGCCGGTGAGGATGCTGATGGAGTCGGCGACGGCCTGGACTTGCAGGGCCAGCAATGGCAATACCCCGACCAGCATGAAGATCGTGGTCAGCGCGCCCGCCCAGGTGCTGCGAAAGCGGAAGGCGAACAGGTCGGCCAATGATGACAGTTGGTAGGTGCGGGTGATTTTCAGGATCGGGTAAAGCAGCACCGGCGCCAGCAGGAACGCCCCCGACACGCCGAGGTAGCTGGACAGGAAGCCATAGCCGTACTGGTACGCCAGCCCGACCGTGCCGTAGAACGCCCAGGCGCTGGCATAGACGCCCAGCGACAAGGTGTAGGTCAGCGGGTGGCGGATGATCGCCCGGGGGATCATGCCCCGTTCGCTGACCCAGGCCACGCTGAACAGCACGGCCAGGTAGGCGGCGCTGATCAGGATCATCTGGGTCAGGCTAAAGCTCATCGGCATCTTTTTGGCTCTGCAGGATGAAGGTCACGACAATCAGGATCAGCCAGAGCAGATAGGGCCGATACCAGGCACCCGTGGCGTCGATCCACCAATCCATGATGGCCGGGGAAAACAGGTAAATCCCCACTACCAGGAGCAGGACCAAGCGATAGATGTACATCCCGGCCTCTCTATGTTGATGCGCGTGCCCGAAAACGTGCGGCGATGGTAACGGATGGGCGCCAGGCTGCAAGGGCCGTCAACGGATTTGCGCTTCCGGCAGGTTCAGCGTGCGCGGGATCCTCGCGGCATCCCAGTGGCGCATGCCCCAGGCCAGCAACTCCCGCGGGCTGGCGTCGGCCAGTTCGGGCCCCGGTTGCTGGCCCAGTGCGCGCAGTGCCCGCAACAGCAGCGGCGTGGCCTGGTCTGCCGAAAGCGGCGGTGAGCGATAGGACTTGCCCAGTTTGTGCCCGTCAGGCTGGGTGATCAATGGCACGTGCAGGTAACGCGGTTGGGGCAGCCCGAGCAGTTCTTGCAGGTACAACTGGCGCGGCGTCGAGTCCAGCAGGTCGGCGCCGCGCACGATATCGGTCACGCCTTGCCAGGCGTCGTCCAGCACCACGGCCAGTTGATAGGCGTAGAGCCCGTCGCGGCGGCGGATCACGAAGTCGCCCGCCTCGCGGCCCAGGTGTTGGCGGAACGGGCCCTGGACCCGGTCGGTGAAGTGGTATTCGAGCTCCGGGACACGCACGCGGATGGCAGCGTCCTCGGTGTCGTGCCCGGCATTGCGGCAAAGCCCTGGATAAATGCCCTGGTACGCTTCCAGTTGTTTGCGCGAGCAGGTGCAGGCGTACGCCAGCCCTTGGCTGAACAGCCGGTTGATCACGTGCTGGTAGGCCTCGTGGCGCTCGCTCTGGCGCACCATCTCGCCGTCCCATTCAAACCCGTAGCGCTCCAGTGCCCGCAGGATCGCCGTCTGGGCACCGGGCTCTTCACGGGGCGGGTCGAGGTCTTCCATGCGCAGTAGCCAGCGCCCGCCCACGGCCCGGGCGTCCAGGTACGAGGCCAGCGCGGCGACCAGCGAACCGAAGTGCAGGTGGCCGCTGGGGGTGGGGGCGAAGCGGCCGATGTAGGGAGAGGTGGCAGTCATGGGAAGAATGTTACTGAGGTCTTGGCGGCAGGCATACTATCCCTTGTGGGAGCGAGCTTGCTCGCGATAGCGGTGTGTCAGCTCCAGCCGTTCTGACTGGCCCAGCGCTATCGCTAGCAAGCTCGCTCCCACTAGGGGGGCAACTACAAATGGCGTGTCGGTTTCAGAAACAAAAAACGGAGCGTATGAACGCTCCGTTTTTCTGTAACAGCCCGGGCAATTACTTGCCGACCTGTTTTTCCTTGATTTCAGCCAGGGTCTTGCAATCGATGCACAGGTCGGCGGTCGGTCGGGCTTCCAGGCGGCGAATGCCGATCTCGATGCCGCAGGACTCGCACCAACCGTATTCTTCGTCTTCGATCAGTTGCAGGGTCTTGTCGATTTTCTTGATGAGCTTGCGCTCACGGTCACGGGCGCGCAGTTCGAGGCTGAATTCTTCTTCCTGGCTGGCACGGTCGGCCGGGTCGGGGAAGTTGGCCGCTTCGTCTTTCATGTGATCCACGGTGCGATCGACTTCTTGCATCAAGTCCTGTTTCCACTTGTTCAGGATCTTGGTGAAGTGCGCGCGCATGGGGGCGCCCATGTACTCTTCGCCCGCTTGCGGGACGTACGGCTCAAACCCGCTGAGCGACTGGTTTTGATTCTGCTTTGCTTGGGTGGGCATGAATGGACCGCCTCTACTCTTGTAATCCACTACGCAGGATTGCTCCATCACCGACACCTGCCGGCCCTGCGGCTGCAAGCGGGCGAACTTACCAGATCGAATCGGGCCGCGCTACTCCCGGTTGTCGAGCCTGCGGCGGGCGGGCTTCGTAGCCCAGGGTCGGGTTCGGTTCGGTGTGGATGTAATCCTGCTCAATGCTTGATTCTAGGCTATGTACAGCCTAGTCAAGCCTGGGCCAATCGCCGGAGTCATTTCCTGCAATCCACGGCCTCAGACCGCTGCGGGTTCGCGTGCGTTCCGCAGTTGCTTCTGACTTGAGGGGAGAGTTGGGTAGAATCGGTTCTTTTTTACCTTGAAGGAAGGCTAATGCCTCAGCCCTACAGTGCGCGCAGCCGCGCCATCGAACCTTTCCATGTGATGGCGCTGCTGGCCCGCGCCAACGAGCTGCAGGCGGCGGGGCACGACGTCATTCACCTGGAGATCGGCGAGCCGGACTTCACCACCGCCGAGCCGATCATCCAGGCCGGCCAGGCGGCGTTGGCCGCGGGCAAGACCCGCTACACCGCGGCCCGTGGGATCCCCGAGTTGCGCGAGGCCATCGCCGGTTTCTATGGCCAGCGCTATGGCGTGCAGATCGACCCGCGGCGCATCCTGGTGACGCCGGGCGGCTCGGGCGCGTTGTTGCTCGCCAGTGCCCTGCTGGTGGACCCGGGCAAGCATTGGCTGCTGGCCGACCCCGGCTATCCGTGCAACCGTCACTTCCTGCGGCTGGTGGAGGGCGCGGCGCAGCTGGTGCCGGTGGGCCCGGAGGTGCGTTATCAATTGACCCCGGACCTGGTGGATCGCTACTGGGACCAGGACAGCGTCGGCGCGTTGGTGGCATCGCCGGCCAACCCGACCGGGACGATCCTTTCCCGGGATGAACTGGCGGGCTTGTCCAAGGCCATCAAGGCGCACAACGGCCACCTGGTGGTGGACGAGATCTATCACGGCCTGACCTACGGCACCGATGCCGCCAGCGTGCTGGAAGTGGATGACGACGCCTTTGTCCTGAATAGTTTTTCCAAGTATTTCGGCATGACCGGTTGGCGGCTCGGCTGGCTGGTGGCGCCCTCGGCGGCCGTCAGCGAGCTGGAAAAGCTCGCGCAGAACCTTTACATCAGCGCCCCGAGCATGGCCCAGCACGCGGCCCTGGCTTGCTTTGAACCGGCCACCATCGAGATCTTCGAGCAACGTCGGGCCGAGTTTGCGTTACGCCGCGATTTCCTCCTGCCGGCCTTGCGGGCGTTGGGCTTCGGCATTGCCGTGGAGCCGGAAGGGGCGTTCTACCTCTACGCCGATATCAGCGCCTTCGGCGGCGACGCGTTCGCGTTCTGCCAACACTTCCTGGAAACCGAACACGTGGCCTTCACCCCGGGTCTGGATTTTGGCCGCTATCAAGCCGGCCATCACGTGCGCTTCGCCTACACCCAGAGCCTGGGGCGACTCCAGGAAGCGGTGGCGCGAATCGAACGTGGACTGCGGAGCTGGCAAGGCTGATGCGTTTCTCTCCTGCGTTAGAAGAAGGTCGCCTGATTCGACGTTACAAGCGTTTTCTCGCTGATATCGAGACCGTTCAGGGCGAACTGCTCACTATTCATTGTCCGAACACCGGCTCGATGCTCAATTGCATGGCGCCTGGTGCACGCGTTTGGTTCAGCCGCTCCAACGACCCCAAGCGCAAGTTGCCGGGCACCTGGGAACTAGGCGAGACCCCTCAGGGACGGCTCGCCTGCATTAATACGGCGCGGGCCAACACCCTGGTCGAGGAAGCCCTGCGCGCCGGGGTCATCAGTGAACTGAACGGGTTCATCGGGCTCAAGCGCGAAGTGGCCTATGGTCAGGAAAACAGCCGTATCGATTTTCGGCTGGACTACGAACAGGGCTCGGCCTGGGTCGAAGTCAAAAGTGTGACGTTGGGGTTCGACGACACCCCGGTGGCGGCGTTTCCCGATGCGGTGACCCAGCGTGGGGCCAAGCATCTGCGCGAGCTGGCCAGCCTGGCCCGGCAAGGTATACGGGCGGTGCAATTGTATTGCGTGAACCTGAGCGGGATCGAAGCGGTGCGTCCGGCGCACGAAATCGATCCGGCGTACGCCGCCGCGCTGCGTGAAGCGATTGCGGCGGGGGTGCAGGTGCTGGCCTACGGCGTCACGCTGACGCCTGAGCAGATGTGGGTGGACCGACCGTTGCCGGTGCTGTCGGCCCCGTTAGAGCTCGACCCAGAGACCTTGCTCGTCCTCCCGGCTGTCTAGCGCCGTCAGGAATTGGCCGGCACACGGACCGGCCACGCATTCGCCGTTCTCGATCAGGAACAAGGCGCCGTGGGTGGCGCAGTGGATCAGGCTGGCGCTGGGGTCGAGGAACTGGTCCGGTTGCCATTCCAGCGGCACGCCGCGGTGCGGGCAGCGATTGACGTAAACGTAGGCCTGGCCTGCGCGGCGCACGGCCATCACCTTGCGTCCATCGAGGTCGAAGCCGCGGCTGCCGTTGTCGGGCAGTTCGGCGCTGTTACATAGAAACTTCATGGGTGTCTCTACACATCTGTGGGAGAGCCTCGAGGCGGGCGCGAGCCTGCGAAGGGTTCAAGCTTGACGGTCAAATGAAAGCAATCATCAAATGGCGCCTTCTCGCGGATGGCTGAGGATACTTGCCCTGACCAGTTCATGCTCGGTCCCCTTTACAACTTCTTTGAGGAAGCCGCCTGATGCGTCTGAGTAACCGCGTGGCTGCGCTCTTCGCCAGCCCGGGCGCCGCAGTGCTCAAGCCGCGAAGCCTGTTCGTCGGCTTGGGCCTGTTGTGCCTGCTGGCGACCTGGCTGTCCCTGGCCTTGGGGTCGGTGAGCCTGCCACTGCTCGACACGGTGCGGGCGGCGTTGCGGTTATCGGGGCTGCCGGTGTCGGCCGATGGCCTGGAGCAGGCTGAGCTGATCCTCGGCCAGATTCGTTTGCCACGCACCTTGCTGGGCCTGACGGTGGGCGGGGTGTTGGCATTGTCTGGCGTGGCGATGCAGGGGTTGTTCCGCAATCCACTGGCCGATCCGGGGCTGGTGGGGGTCTCCAGTGGCGCTGCACTGGGCGCCGCGTTCGCCATTGTCGGCGGTTCGGCGCTGGGCGGAGTCCCGCAAGCGTTCAGCCCCTATGTACTGTCACTGTGTGCGTTCCTGGGTGGGCTCGGGGTCACGGCGCTGGTGTATCGCCTGGGGCGGCGCAACGGCCAGGCGCATGTGGCGACCATGCTGTTGGCAGGCATTGCCCTGACCGCGCTGTCGGGATCGGCCGTGGGCCTGTTTACCTACCTGGCGGACGATGCGACCCTGCGCACCCTGGCGTTCTGGAACCTGGGCAGTCTCAACGGCGCCAGCTACGCCAGGCTGTGGCCATTGCTCCTGGTCAGCACGGGCGTGGCGCTTTGGTCGCCGCGTCGGGCGCAGGCGCTCAATGCACTGTTGCTGGGAGAGTCCGAGGCCGCTCACCTGGGTGTTGACGTCGAACGGCTCAAGCGCGAACTGGTGTTCTGCACGGCCCTGGGTGTGGGCGCGGCGGTGGCGGCGGCCGGCCTGATCGGGTTCGTTGGATTGGTGGTGCCGCACCTGGTCCGATTGCTGGCGGGGCCCGACCATCGGGTGTTGCTGCCCGCCTCGGTGCTGGCGGGGGCGAGCCTGCTGCTGTTCGCCGACCTGGTGGCACGCCTGGTCCTGGCTCCGGCAGAGCTGCCGATAGGGATCGTCACTGCCTTTATCGGCGCGCCGTTCTTCCTTTATTTATTGCTGCGAGGGCGCGCCTGATGTTGCGAGCGCAGAACCTGCAGGTCCAGCGTGGCAAGCACACCGTGTTGACCGACATCGACCTGCGGCTGAACCCCGGCGAAGTGCTCGGTGTGCTCGGGCCCAACGGTGCCGGTAAAAGTAGCTTGCTGGCCGGCCTGTGTGGCGACTTGCGCCCGACCCAGGGACAGGTCTGGCTGGATGATCGACCGCTGGCCCAATGGGAGGGCCCCGAGCGCGCGCGACGCCTGGCGGTCTTGCCACAGTCCTCGACCCTGGATTTTGCCTTCCGGGTCGAAGAGGTGGTCGGTCTGGGTCGCCTGCCGCATCAAACGGGGCGCGTGCGGGACGGGCAGGTCGTCGCTGCGGCGCTGCAAGCGGCCGACGCCTCGCACCTGCATGGGCGCAGTTACCTGGCGTTGTCCGGCGGCGAGCGCCAGCGTGTGCACCTGGCGCGGGTACTGGCGCAGTTGTGGCCGGGTGAGGCGGGGCAGGTCCTGCTGCTGGACGAGCCAACGTCCATGCTCGATCCATTGCATCAGCACACCCTCCTGCAAGCGGTGCGCGGGTTTGCCGATCGCGGCGCCGCCGTACTGGTGATCCTGCATGACCTGAACCTGGCGGCGCGCTACTGTGATCGCCTGTTGCTGCTTGCGTCGGGGCAGTCGGTTGCCATGGGCACCCCCCAAGAGGTACTGCGCCCGGATTCGCTCAAGGCCGTGTTCGGCCTGGAAGTTCTCGTGCAACCCCATCCGGAGCGCGGGCACCCGTTGATCATTGCCCGTTGAGGGCCTGTCGAGGATATGGACATGCGCCTGATTCTGCTGCTTGCACTGAGCATCCTGGCGGCCTGCCAGAGTGTCGCACCGCCCCCGGTCAGCGGGCGAATCGTGGATTTGCACAGCGGCCAGGCCGTGACGCCCCAGAGGTTGGTCGAGCGCCTGGCAGTGGCGCCGCGGGTGGTGGTGGGCGAGCAGCACGACAACCGCGACCATCACACGCTGCAGCGCTGGTTGCTCCAGGCTTTGGGCGCAGAGCGGGCCCAAGGCAGTCTGTTGCTGGAAATGCTGACCCCGTCGCAGCAGCCACGGGTGGATGCGCTCCGCCAACGATCCACAATGCCCAACGACCTGCCCGCCGCCCTGGCCTGGTCGCCGGGTTGGGATTGGAGCCTGTATGGGCCCGTCGTCGAGTTTGCCCTGGCACAACGCTACCCGTTGCTGGCCGCCAATCTGGATGCCACCGAAATCCAGCGATTCTATCGGCAGCCGCCGGCCTTGCAGGGCGATCGCAGCAATGCGGTTGCCGTGAAAGACGTGTTATTGGGGCAGATCCGCGAGTCCCATTGCGGCCTGCTGCCGGAATCGCAAATGCCGGCGATGCTGGCGGTGCAGCAACAGCGTGACCGGCGCATGGCCGAACGCCTGCTGCAAGCGCCGACGCCCGCATTGTTGTTGGCGGGTGCCTGGCACGGGCGAAAGGACCTCGGCGTACCGTTGCACATGCTGGACCTGGGCGCCGATGAAGCGCCGATCGTTCTGATGCTGGCCGAGGAGGGCAGCGACGTGACCCCGGCCATGGCCGATTACGTGTGGTACACCTCGGCCACTGCGCCACAGGATTACTGTGCGCAGATGCGTGAACAGTCCGGAAGGTGATTTTTGCGGGCAAAAAAAGACCCGGCAAAAGCCGGGTCAAATAACCGTGATTAGCCTGATGAGGAGATATCTGAGAGTCCGAACCAAGGGCTGTTCAAATATCGACCAGTCTCGCGACCGGATGTGGTAATCATAGCGATTCTCATTACCATGTCAAACATTGTTTCGTGATTCGCTGAAATTACCCTGCACCGAGGTGCGAAGAGGCCGTCAGGACTTGTGCCGTGTCGTCATGGCGTCCAGCTGTTTATTGAGGGCTTCCTTGCGTTCGGCGGGAACGTCATTCCAGTGCACGTCCAGCAACGCGCCCTCGATCGCATACAGCAATACCTTGGAAGCCCGGAAACCGCGGGTGCGCACGGCGCGATAAGCATCCACCGCACCGAGCCGGCGCAGATCCGAGGCACTGTGGATGCCCACGGCGTGCAGCCACTGGGCTGATGTCTTGCCCAGATTCTTCAGGTGTTGCAGTTCATCATTCATCGAGCCTCCTTGCGACGGCCGATCGGTGCGGTGGGCAAGCTTCTGAGCAGTGTAGCGGTCAGTAGGAAAAGCGTGATTCTTTGGTGGGATTAGTTGCGAAAGCTTCTAAGGCATTACGCACGATCGAGGCGGCAACAAGCCTGTTCCAGCGCAGGCGGGGGCGCTGGAAGGGGGGACCAGGGAACGAGCCTGCTCGCGAAGGCGCCAGCAACACTGACACCTCATCGGGAGCAGCCCTGTCGTCAACGGGTGCGGTAGCGCAATCGGGTGCCGAAGTTCATCGACATCAGGATCTCGTCCGCGGACAACTCGGGCGGGAAGTAGGCACCGGATATTTGCGCGTGGGCCAGGCTCGCGCCCTCCAGCGATGCCTTGCGGAAGTCGATCCCCCGCAGATCGGCAGAGCGGAAGTAAGCGTCGGTAAAATCCACGTCGTCTGCGTTCAGTTCGCGCAGGTCAAGGCCACGAAAATCGCCGCCACGCATGTCGACCGGACCCTGCGGACGCTCGCTGTTGAAGCCGGCGATATCGTCTTTGCGCAGCAAGGCGTACAGCGGGGTATTGAGAAGCTTGGGAAGGCTCATGTCACATCACCTGTTGGTTTTATGACGCCAGTATAGTGCCACTATTTGGCGGCCGTGAAGCCGAGCGTCGCTTCACGGCCGAAATAGTTTTCTACAGGCCTGGCAGGCGTTGGCGGATCTGCGCGACCACGACGTCGAGTGTCCCGCTTTCGTTGGTCTGGACCCGTTTGCTGCAAAGGATTTCCGCTGGAGTAAGGGCTTCCCGGTTGGCTTGCTGGGCAGCGATGACGGCCAGGTTCGCATCGGAAGGGTCGTTCTGGTCGGCCTGGCGCTGCGCCAGCCAGCTTTCGATCACTGCCTGCGGTGCATTGCAGTCAAGGATCAGGAACGGAGCGCCCGTGGCTTCGGCGATTTTCGCGGCGGCATCGCGCTGGTCACGCTTGAGGTAGGTCGCGTCGATCACCACGGGGAAGCCGGCGCGCAGGATGACGTCGGCGATTTCATGCAGGCGGCCGTAAGTGGCGCTGCTGGCGTCGCTGCTATAGATGCCGGCCTGTGGATCGTTGGGCACTTGCTGCTCGCCGAACAGGCGCTTGCGCTCTACGTCCGAGCGCAGGCGAATGGCGCCCAGGGCTTCGACCAGGCGCATGGCGACGTGGCTTTTGCCGACTGCCGAAACACCGTGGGTAATGGCCAGGAAGCGTGAAGGAATGGTGCTGTAGCTTTCGGCCAGGTTAGCGTAGTTGCGGTACTGGCGCAGGGTGGTGGCGCGCTGCACTGGATCGGCTTCGGCCGGCATGCTGAACAGTGCGATCTTGGCGCGCACCAGGGCGCGGTAGGCTTTATAGAAGTTCAGCAGTTCCAGCCCGTGGTAGTCGCCGGTCAGTTCCAGGTACTGGCTGATGAAGCGTCGCGCCAGCGACTTGAGGCCACGGTCCTCCAGGTCCATCGCCAGGAACGCGGTGTCGCCGTAGACGTCGGTGAAGCGGAACGGCTCGTTGAATTCGATGCAGTCGAAAATCACCACCTTGGCGTCGATCACCGTGGCGTTGCCCAGGTGGATGTCGCCATGGCATTCGCGGATGAAGCCTTCGGCCTTGCGCTGGATGAACAGTGGCTTGAGGCGCTCGAAACTGCTGTCGGCCCACGCTTGCAGGGCTTCGAGTTGCAGCAGATCGGCCTTGTCGCTGAGGAACGGGCGAATCTGTTCGAAGTTCTGGCTCACCGGGGCCATCACGCTCTCCGGGGTGCCGGCGGCGTTATCGGCCGGGACTTTGGGTGTAGAGAGATGGAACTGGGCGATCTGCGCGGCCATTTCGTCGATGTGCGCGGTGGTCAGCTCGCCATTGGCTTGCAGCGTGCTGAGCAGTTGGCTCTGCGGGAACTGGCGCATTTTCAGCGCGTACTCGATGACCGGCCCGTCGCCACCCAGTTGAGGGGCTTCGGCGCTGCCGGTCACAGGCAGCACTTCCAGGTACAGGTCTTGGGTCAGGCGTTGGTTCAGCCGCAGTTCTTCGCCGCAAAAATGCTTGCGCGCCTCGAGGCTGGTGAAGTCGAGGAAACCGAAGTTGACCGGTTTCTTGAATTTGTAGGCGTAGGGCCCGGTGAGCAATACCCAGGAAATATGCGTCTCGATGACCTGAAACCCTTCGACGGGATGCGGGTAGAGGGCCGGGTTTTGCAGGGCAGCGATCAGGGACTGGCTCACGGGCGATCCTTCAGAGTCTGGGAAAATTCACGGCCGTCATTATGGCGGCAAGTGTCGTGAACGCAAACAGGCTGGCCTGGGTGCCAAGCGGGGCCATCGGGCTCATGTTGAACCGTAGCAAAGTGCGTATAATCCGCCGCCATGACTCGTACTCGATCCCCCCGAACCCCCAAGAAACCACCCGCCAGCCGCCTTCGGCCCTGGCTGGGCTGGGCCCTTAAACTCAGCCTGGTCGGCCTCGTCGTGCTCGCCGGTTTCGCGGTCTACCTCGATGCCGTGGTCCAGGAGAAGTTCTCCGGCAAGCGCTGGACCATCCCGGCCAAGGTCTACGCCAGGCCGCTGGAGCTGTTCGTCGGACAGAAGCTGAGCCGCGACGACTTCCTGACTGAACTCGATGCCCTGGGCTATCGTCGCGAAAGCGTCGCCAATGGCCCGGGCGCGGCCTCGGTCAATGGCAATACCGTCGACCTCAACACCCGTGGCTTCCAGTTCTATGAAGGCATGGAGCAACCGCAGCCGGTGCGGGTGCGTTTTTCCGGTGACTACGTCGCGGCGCTGACCGGCGCCAATAACGCCAGCCTGTCGGTGGTGCGTCTCGAACCGCTGCTGATCGGCGGCCTGTACCCCAAGAACCTGGAAGACCGGATCCTGATCAAGATCGACCAGGTGCCACCGTTCCTGCTCGATACGCTGATCGCCGTCGAAGACCGTGATTTCTACCATCACTTCGGCGTCTCGCCCAAGTCGATTGCCCGCGCCGTCTGGGTCAACACGTCCTCGGGCCATATGCGTCAGGGTGGCAGTACCTTGACCCAGCAGTTGGTCAAGAACTTCTACCTGACCAACGAACGCAGCCTCACCCGCAAGCTCACCGAAGCCATGATGGCGCTGCTGTTGGAGCTGCATTACGACAAGCAGGAGATTCTCGAGGCCTACCTCAACGAGGTCTTCATCGGCCAGGACGGTCAGCGCGCCGTGCACGGTTTTGGTCTCGCCAGCCAGTTCTTCTTCAGCCAGCCGTTGTCCGAGCTCAAGCTGCACCAGGTGGCGTTGCTGGTGGGCATGGTCAAGGGGCCGTCTTCCTACAACCCGCGGCGTTACCCGGAACGCGCCCTCGAGCGGCGCAACCTGGTGCTCGACCTGTTGCAGCAGCAAGGCGTGGCGACGGCCGAGCAAGTGGAGGCCGCGAAGAAGATGCCGCTGGGCGTGACCAAGCGTGGCAGCCTGGCGGACAGCTCGTTCCCCGGCTTCATGGACCTGGTCAAACGCCAGTTGCGTGAAGACTACCGAGACGAGGACTTGACCGAAGAAGGGCTGCGAATTTTCACCAGCTTCGACCCGATCCTGCAGATGAAGGCCGAGGCATCGGTGGATGACACCTTCAAGCGCCTCGGCGCGCGCAAGGGCGCCGATGAAGTCGAAGCCGCCATGGTCGTGACCAACCCGGAAACCGGTGAAGTCCAGGCCATGATCGGCAGTCGCCAGGCCAGTTTCGCCGGTTTTAACCGGGCACTGGATGCGGTCCGCCCGATTGGCTCGCTGATCAAGCCGGCGGTGTACCTCACCGCCCTGGAAAAACCCAGCCAGTACACGCTGACCAGTTGGCTGTCGGACGAGGCGTTTTCGGTCAAGGGCGCCGATGGCCAGGTCTGGAAGCCGCAGAACTACGACCGGCGTTCCCACGGCACGGTCTTCCTCTATCAGGGGCTGGCGCATTCCTACAACCTGTCAACCGCTCGCCTGGGCCTTGAAGTCGGCGTGCCGAACGTGCTCAAGACCGTCGCGCGCCTGGGAGTGAGCCGCGAATTGCCGGCCTTCCCATCGATGCTGCTGGGGGCGGGCGGCCTTACGCCGATTGAAGTGGCAGCGATGTACCAGACGCTGGCCAACGGCGGCTTCAACACGCCGATGCGCGGGATTCGCAGTGTGCTGACTGCCGATGGCGAACCGCTCAAGCGCTATCCGTTCCAGATCCAGCAACGGTTCGATCCGGCGTCCATCTACCTGATCCAGAGCGCGATGCAGCGGGTCATGCGCGAAGGCACCGGCAGCTCGGTCTATAACGTGTTGCCCCGGACCCTGACCCTGGCCGGCAAGACCGGTACCAGTAACGATTCGCGTGACAGTTGGTTCGCCGGTTTCAGCCAGGATCTGCTGGCGGTGGTCTGGCTCGGCCGCGACGACAATGGCAAGACCCCGTTTACCGGTGCCACCGGCGCGCTCCAGGTCTGGACCAGTTTCATGCGCAAGGCCGACCCGTTGCCGCTGGACATGCCGCAACCGGACAATATCGTCCAGGCCTGGGTGGATTCGCGTACGGGCCAAGGCTCCGACGCCAATTGCCCGGGTGCGGTACAGATGCCGTATATTCGCGGCAGCGAGCCTCCACCCGGTGCTGCTTGTGGTAGCCAGAATCCTGCCGAATCGGTGATGGATTGGGTCAAGGACTGGATGAATTAAGCAAAGAGGGTTTCAAGTGAACAAGTGGTTGATTCCAGCGGTAACGGCCGTGGCTTTGCTCAGTGGTTGCTCTACCGTACAGCGCGGTTCGATTCCGGTCGTTGATTCCGGCACGGCGGTGTCCAACAGCGAGCGCGTCTCGGCCAATGGCGGTTTCCGGCAGACGACGGTGAAACGTCCGACCCAGGGCCAGGCCCAGGCGATTCCCCAAGGCGACTCCGGTGTCGTCGTGATGATTCCAGGTGGCGGTGCCACGACCTCGGCTCCGATCAGCAGCACGCCGATCACGCCAGGACCGATCACGCCGGGGCCTATCGAGACGTCGCCGATCAACCAGGGCAGCTACAGCATGCCTTCGACGCCGAACAGTATCCCGTCGGCCAGCTCGGGTGGCTTGTCCGCCGATGAACAGCTGGACGGTCCGGTGCTGGCGCTGTTGACCACGGCGCAACAGCAACAGGCCGGTGGTGACCTCAACGGTGCGTCGTCGAGCCTTGAGCGTGCCCAGCGTGTTGCGCCGCGTGAGCCACAGGTCCTGTATCGCCTGGCCCAGGTGCGCATGGCCCAAGGCGACGCGCCGCAAGCCGAGCAGCTTGCCCGTCGTGGCCTGACCTTCTCCAGCGGTCGTCCGGCACTTCAGGCCAGTCTGTGGGAGTTGATCGCTCAGGCCCGTGAGAAACAAGGCGATCCAGCTGGCGCGGCCCTGGCCCGTCAGAAGGCCAAGGTCTCGCTCTGATGGATACGCGTTTTCCCCAAATCGCCGATCAGCTTCTGCTGATCGAGCGGGAGCTGCGGGTCCAGGGCTGGTGGAGCGAGCAGTCGCCCTCGGCCGAAGCACTGGCCAGTGTCGAGCCATTCGCGGTCGACACCCTGGACTTCGAGCAGTGGCTGCAATGGATCTTTCTGCCACGCATGAAAGCCATCCTGGAAAACGACCTGCCGCTGCCCAACGCCTCCGGCATTCTGGCGATGGCGGAGATGGTCTATGCCCAGCGCCCGGGGCAGGGCACCGAGTTGCAGCGGCTGCTGTCGCAGTTCGACCAGTTGATCAGCCGCGCCAGCTGACCTTCTTCACTGGCAGTTTTCCTCTATCTGCTTGCGGGTCTCATCGATCCGCTGGCGCCGCTGTTCGTCGCTGAGGCGGCGCATTTCACCTTCCACGTCCTCCCGTACCCTCGGGTTGTTCTGCAGTTGCGCCAGGTTGGTCCGGGCCTGCTCGCAGAACGCCTTGAGCTGGGCTTCCTGCTCGGCGACCTGTTTCTTGACCTGTTGATCGATCGCCTTCTGGTCGCCAACGACCCCACCTGACGGCGGCGACGCAGCCTTGGCGGGCGCAGGTGGGGTGGATTTGATCATGGTTGCGGCTTGCTCGCCTTCGGGCGGCTGGGCACTGAAATGGGTAACGCCCTGGGCGTCCACCCATTTATAGACCTGGCCGGCCACGCAGATTGGGCTCAGGCCAACCAGCAGGCTGGCCGTCAAGAAGAACATTCGCATGCTGTTTCCTTGTCATGGGTTGCGCAATTGAAGCTAACACAGTTGCCGTTTATAGGTTTTTTCTTGCGTTCTCATGCGCTTACTTCGAATAAAGCACATTGACGTCTTGACTTGCAGAGGGCGAAACAGAAGAATCCAAAGTCCGCTGTAGAGGGACTGCCAGAAGCAGGCCCACTCGGCAGATCATGAGGCGCACATCCGCGCCGACCTGTTACACCCGCAACGCGTTACCTCGCGCTGGGTGGGAAAGGCCCGCAACACTTGGGACGATCCCAATACTTGCTCAGTCAGTGCTGACGTAGTCGGCGACCACCGTCGCTCATGCTCTGCCGAGAAGTAAACCTATTAAGACCCGTCCCCTTTCGTGGGCCGGTATTCTGGCGTTTTAGAGGTGAACAACGTGGAGCTTTTATCTGGCGGTGAGATGCTCGTCCGCTTTTTGCGCGACGAAGGCGTCAAATATATCTATGGGTACCCGGGTGGTGCTCTTCTTCATGTCTATGATGCCCTGTTCAAAGAGCCGGAAGTGACCCACATCCTGGTTCGTCACGAGCAAGCGGCGACCCACATGGCTGACGGCTATGCCCGTGCCACCGGCAAGGCCGGCGTGGTGTTGGTGACTTCCGGTCCAGGCGCCACGAACGCCATCACCGGTATCGCCACCGCCTACATGGACTCCATCCCGATGGTGATCATCTCCGGTCAGGTGCCCAGCACCATGGTCGGCACCGATGCGTTCCAGGAAACCGACATGATCGGCATCTCCCGGCCGATCGTGAAGCACAGCTTCATGATCAAGCACGCGTCGGAAATCCCTGAGGTCATGAAGAAGGCCTTCTACCTGGCTGAATCCGGTCGTCCAGGCCCGGTCGTGGTCGACGTGCCGAAAGACATGACCAACCCGGCCGAGAAGTTCGAATACATCTTCCCGAAGAAAGCCAAGCTGCGCTCCTACAGCCCGGCCGTACGCGGTCACTCCGGGCAGATCCGCAAGGCAGCCGAAATGCTCCTGGCGGCCAAGCGTCCCGTTTTGTATTCGGGTGGCGGCGTGATCCTCGGTGGTGGCTCCGCGCCGCTGACCGAACTGGCGAAAATGCTCAACCTGCCGGTGACCAATACGCTGATGGGCCTGGGCGCGTTTCCGGGCACCGATCGCCAGTTCATCGGCATGCTCGGCATGCACGGCAGCTACACCGCCAACCTGGCGATGCACCATGCCGACGTGATCCTGGCTGTGGGTGCGCGCTTCGATGACCGTGTCATCAACGGTGCGTCGAAGTTCTGCCCGAACGCCAAGATCATCCATATCGACATCGACCCGGCTTCCATCTCCAAGACCATCAAGGCAGACGTGCCTATCGTCGGTCCCGTAGAGAGCGTGCTGACCGAAATGGTCGCCATCCTCAAGGAAATCGGCGAGACCCCGAACAAGGAAGCGCTGGCCAGTTGGTGGAAGCAGGTCGATGAATGGCGCGGCGATCGCGGACTGTTCCCTTACGACAAGGGCGACGGTAGCGTGATCAAGCCGCAGACCGTGATCGAAACCCTCTGCGAAGTCACCAAGGGCGATGCCTTCGTGACCTCCGACGTGGGCCAGCACCAGATGTTCGCTGCGCAGTACTACAAGTTCAACAAGCCCAACCGCTGGATCAACTCCGGCGGCCTGGGCACCATGGGCTTCGGTTTCCCGGCGGCCATGGGCATCCAGTTGAGCTTCCCGGATGCCGACGTCGCCTGCGTCACCGGCGAGGGCAGCATCCAGATGAACATCCAGGAACTGTCCACCTGCCTGCAATACGGCTTGCCGGTGAAGATCGTGATCCTGAACAACGGTGTACTGGGTATGGTTCGCCAGTGGCAGGACATGAGCTACGGCAGCCGTCACTCGCATTCCTACATGGAATCGCTGCCTGACTTCGTCAAGCTGGCAGAGGCCTATGGTCACGTCGGCGTACGCATTACCGAGTCGAAAGACTTGAAGACGAAAATGGAGGAAGCGTTCGCCATGAAGGATCGCCTGGTGGTGATCGATATTGCGGTCGACACCAGCGAGCACGTCTACCCGATGCAGATCAAAGACGGCTCCATGCGCGATATGTGGCTGAGCAAGACGGAGCGTACCTAATCATGCGACATATTATTTCCCTGCTTCTGGAAAACGAACCGGGTGCGCTGTCTCGTGTTGTGGGCCTGTTCTCACAGCGCAACTACAACATCGAAAGCCTGACCGTGGCGCCAACCGAGGAGCCGACCCTGTCGCGTCTGACGCTGACCACTGTCGGGCACGATGAGATCATCGAGCAGATCACCAAGAACCTGAACAAGCTGATCGAGGTGGTCAAGCTGGTGGACCTGTCGGAAAGTGCTCACATCGAGCGCGAACTGATGCTGGTCAAGGTCAAGGCCACCGGCGCCCAGCGCGCCGAGATCAAACGCACTACCGATATTTATCGTGGGCAGATCGTCGATGTCAGCGCCAGCGTCTATACCGTTCAATTGACCGGTACCAGCGACAAGCTCGACAGCTTCATCCAGTCGATCGGCACTGCCTCGATTCTGGAAACCGTACGCAGTGGTGTCACCGGGATTGCCCGTGGCGACAAAGTACTGAGCATCTAAACCAAATTAGCGAATGGCCTGAACGGCCGGATAGAGAGGAAATTCATGAAAGTTTTCTACGATAAAGACTGCGACCTGTCGATCATCCAGGGCAAGAAAGTCGCGATCATCGGCTACGGTTCCCAGGGCCACGCGCAAGCTTGCAACCTGAAAGACTCCGGCGTTGACGTGACCGTCGGCCTGCGTAAAGGCTCGTCCACCGTTGCCAAGGCAGAAGCCCATGGCCTGAAAGTGGCTGACGTGGCTTCCGCCGTTGCCGCTGCCGACCTGGTAATGATCCTGACCCCGGACGAATTCCAGGGCGCGCTGTACCGCGACGAGATCGAGCCGAACATCAAGAAAGGCGCAACCCTGGCCTTCTCCCACGGCTTCTCGATCCACTACAACCAGGTCGTGCCGCGTGCCGACCTCGACGTGATCATGATCGCGCCGAAGGCACCGGGCCACACCGTGCGTTCCGAGTTCGTGAAGGGCGGCGGTATCCCTGACCTGATCGCGATCTACCAGGACGCTTCGGGCAACGCCAAGAATGTCGCTCTGTCCTACGCGGCAGGTGTGGGTGGCGGTCGTACCGGCATCATCGAAACCACCTTCAAGGACGAGACCGAAACCGACCTGTTCGGCGAACAAGCCGTTCTGTGCGGCGGTACCGTCGAACTGGTGAAAGCCGGTTTCGAAACCCTGGTCGAAGCGGGCTACGCGCCAGAAATGGCTTACTTCGAGTGCCTGCACGAACTGAAGCTGATCGTTGACCTCATGTACGAAGGCGGTATCGCCAACATGAACTACTCGATCTCCAACAACGCCGAATACGGCGAGTACGTGACCGGTCCGGAAGTGATCAACGCCGAATCCCGTCAGGCCATGCGCAACGCCCTGAAACGTATTCAGGACGGCGAATACGCCAAGATGTTCATCAGCGAAGGGGCTACCGGCTATCCTTCGATGACCGCCAAGCGTCGTAACAACGCTGCGCACGGTATCGAAATCATCGGTGAGCAACTGCGCTCGATGATGCCGTGGATCAGCGCCAACAAGATCGTCGACAAAGCCAAGAACTAAGTCGCGAGCTTGATCGAAAAAACGCGGCCTCGGCCGCGTTTTTTCGTTTGGGCGATGGCTTCTGGTATAAAGCTGCATCGTTTGCGGCCGAACCGTCGTCCCAGACGCCTGTCGAATTTTTTCACACCGTTGCAAGGTACTGTCCATGAGCGAACGCCCCGACGAGCCAAACCAGGCTCCTGACGCCGAAAGCCTGCTGCCCATCGATGAGCACATCGAAGAAGGCCGTGACGCTGAAGGCCGTAAGGTCCGGCATCGTGGCATCTATCTGTTGCCGAATCTGTTTACCACTGCGAACCTCTTCGCCGGCTTCTATTCCATCATCAACTCCATGAGTGCCCAGGCGGCATTGAGTGCCGGCGACAGCGTGGGGGCGAGCCGCTATTTCGCTTTCGCCGCCATTGCTATCTTTGTCGCCATGGTGCTCGATGGCCTGGACGGGCGCGTGGCCCGCATGACCAACACCCAAAGCGCATTCGGCGCCGAATATGACTCCCTGTCCGACATGGTCGCCTTCGGCGTGGCGCCGGCCTTGCTGGCGTTTGGTTGGGCGTTGGGAGACATGGGCAAGGTCGGCTGGATGGTCGCCTTCATCTATGTGGCGGGTGCGGCGTTGCGCCTGGCGCGTTTCAATACCCAGGTAGGCAAGGCGGACAAGCGCTACTTCATCGGGCTCGCCAGCCCGGCCGCTGCGGGCGTGGTAGCGGGCGTCGTCTGGGCGTTCAGCGATTACGGCATACAGGGTTCGAAGATGTCGTTCCTCGTCGCGCTGCTGGTGGCGGCGGCCGGGATGCTGATGGTCAGCAACATCAAGTACAACAGCTTCAAGGAGCTGGACCTGAAGGGGCGCGTGCCATTCGTTGCGATTTTGGCGGTCGTGCTGGTGTTCGCGGTGGTCTTCAGTGATCCGCCACGCATCCTGCTGCTGATCTTCCTCGCCTACGCGGCCTCCGGTCCGGTTCAGTATTTGTTGCGTCTTCGCCGACGCTAAACGTTGCCTTAATGTAATTTCCCCCATACTCCGCAGTCTATTGGTGCAACTGCCCTCCAATACTGCGGAGTTGTCATGCTGATCAAGATCCCCAAGTCGTCCGACTGCCGTGAATCGGACGTCACGCCCGAATCCTTCTATCTTTCCCGTCGCCAGGTACTCGGTGCATCCATGGCCGGGCTGGCCGTAAGCAGCCTGCCACGCTGGGCGAGTGCTGCCGACGCCGCACGTTATGCCGAGGTCGAGCCCGGCAAGGCGCCATCGTGGTTTACCGAGAAACTGCCGTCTATCCAATGGGGGGCGGTGACCGTCAAGAACGAAACCATCACCCCGTTCAAGGATGCAACCCACTACAACAACTTCTACGAGTTCGGCACCGACAAGGGTGACCCGGCCGCCAATGCCGGTTCCTTGAAAACCGAACCCTGGAGCGTGGTAGTGGATGGCGAGGTCGGCAAGCCGGGGCGCTATGCGTTGGAAGACTTCATGAAGCCCTATCAACTGGAGGAGCGGATCTATCGATTGCGCTGTGTCGAGGCGTGGTCAATGGTCATCCCGTGGATTGGCTTTCCCATCTCTGCGTTGCTCAAGCAGGTCGAGCCTACTTCCAAGGCTAAATACATCCGTTTCGAAACCTTGCAGGACCCTAAGGTGATGCCGGGGCAGCGTTCCGGTTTTGCCCTGATCGACTGGCCTTATGTGGAAGGGCTGCGACTGGACGAGGCGATGAATCCTCTGGCCATCCTGGCAGTCGGGATGTATGGCCGCGAACTGCCCAATCAGAATGGTGCGCCTCTGCGGTTGGTGGTGCCGTGGAAGTACGGCTTCAAGAGTGTGAAGTCGATCGTGCGCATCAGCCTGGTGAGTGAGCAGCCGAAGACCACCTGGCAGAGCATTGCGGCCGATGAGTACGGCTTCTATGCCAACGTCAACCCGACGGTCGACCATCCGCGCTGGACCCAGGCCCATGAGCGTCGGTTGCCGAGCGGGCTGTTCAGTCCCAATGTTCGCGATACCTTGATGTTCAATGGTTACCAGGACGAGGTGGCCTCCCTGTATGCAGGGATGGACTTGAGGAAGGACTACTGATGCGTTTTCCAGTGTGGCGGGTGGGTGTCTTCCTTGCGGCGGCGGTCTGGCCGTTGGCCTGGCTTTACCAGGCGTTGATGAATGCGCTGGGACCTGATCCCGGCAAGGTGCTGGTGGACAGGCTTGGGCTGGGCACGCTGATCCTCTTGTTGATCACCTTGAGCATGACTCCGCTGCAGAAGCTGACCGGCTGGGCGGGGTGGATGGCGGTCAGGCGCCAGTTGGGGTTGTGGTGTTTCACTTATGTCGTGCTGCACTTGAGCGGCTACGCCGCGTTCATCCTGGGCTTCGATTGGTCGCAGTTGGGTGTTGAGCTGAGCAAGCGGCCCTACATTATTGTCGGCGTGCTCGGGTTTCTCGGCCTGCTGGCCTTGGCGGTTACCTCCAACCGCTACAGCCAGCGCCGGCTTGGGGGGCGCTGGAAAAAACTGCATCGTCTGGTTTACCTGATCCTCGGGCTTGGACTGCTGCACATGCTGTGGATCGTGCGAGCGGACCTGAAGGAGTGGTCGATCTATGCTTCTATAGGCGCTGTACTCTTGTTGCTCAGGGTGCCGCCGATTACGCGCCGGATCCCGCGTTTACTAGGCAGGAAAGTACCTTCTGCAACAAAAGCTTAATTAAGTGTTGACGGCAGATTCCAGACGTCTATAATTCGCCCCACTTCCGGCGCAGTCGAAACGGAAAACTCCTTGGGTTTCAATGAGTTAAACGATTTTAGGCAGTGCAGGGCTTCAGTTCATCGAAGTCCGGAAGTCGTGGATAAGGCGCTGTCGTTTGGCTTTATCAACGGTTCGATCCTCTCGATCGAAAGCGGTGAAAAAGAGGTGTTGACAGCAGCGAACAACGCTGTAGAATTCGCCTCCCGCTAACGAGAGATCGAAAGCGCAAGTGGTTGAAGTTGTTAGTGTTTCCCACGGGAAACTTTGAAAAA